>Ga0163179_10000548_pt1 | contig 27079 bp, 15 predicted proteins | sample AtlANTMetagenome_FD_109643 | JGI IMG/M metagenome (GOLD analysis project Ga0163179, IMG submission 109643) | Marine eukaryotic phytoplankton communities from the Atlantic Ocean - Atlantic ANT 2 Metagenome | ecosystem: Environmental > Aquatic > Marine > Oceanic | place: North Atlantic Ocean...
CGGGCGAGAAGACAGTTACGGGAGAATGTGCTCCAGGTGCGGGCACCGCCCTTGCCCCTTCCCCCGCCAGAGGGATCACTGCGGTTGACCCCGTAGCTCTCGAGGGTTTTCTCAGATTCCCCGGAGAGGTCGGAAAGTTCCGGGGCTGCGGTCTGCATGCGGAAGGCCAGTTCATAGGCCGCAATCCGGCTTTCAATCTCGGGATCTCGTATGTTCTCGCGGGCGATTCCGTTCAACTCCCTGAGGGCATCAAGGCCCCGTCTCTGTATTTCAGGTGAGATTCCCTGTGGGTTCCGGAGATTAAGAACCGGTTCTTCACCATTACGGAAGCGGACGCCTGCGAAGCTGGAGGGGAGGAATCCGCTCTGGTAGAGGGTTGCTCCTCCGCTCGATCCACGGCCAGCGAGAAGGACGACGTAGCCCGGCAGGTTGTCGTTCTCGCTGCCCAGGCCATAGGTGATCCACGACCCCATGGAGGGAAGCCCGAAGTGCGGTTCCCCGCACTGCATCATGAGTTGTCCGGGGTGATGATTGAACTGGGTGGTGTGCAGGCTCTTGATCATGCAGAGGTCGTCTGCACGAGTGGAGAGGTGAGGGAGGAGATCGGAGAACCACATGCCTGCCCGTCCGTGCTGCCTGAAGGTGCGACTGCTGCCCATGAGGGTGGCAGTCTCTTTCTTGAGGAAGGCGAAGCGCATCTTTTCCAGGAGAGCTGGATCCATCTTTTTGCCATCGAGTTCCTTGAGCTTCGGTTTGTAGTCGAAGAGGTCGAGTTGTGATGGAGCACCGGCCATGAAGATGAAGATGCAGCGTTTGGCCCGGGGAGCGAAGTGGGTGAGCGCTCTGTTGCTGGCAGAACTCTCTCCTGCGAGCATGTGAGCCAGGGCCAGTCCGCCCAGGCCACTTGCGGAAGTGGTCAGGAAGTCCCGGCGGGTGCGGAGGTCAAATTCCTGGGCAGGGTTCATGAGGGATATTGCCTCTAGGAGCAGGTGATGAATTCGTCGAGGTTGGTGATGATGCGGACTGTGGCAGTCCAGGCCGCGAGATCGAAGTCGTCTTCCCTGCAGAGCTTCCTGGTGTCTTCCGGGTGGGATCGGTAGTGGGTTCGATTGTCAGCGAGGAGACGAACCACGATATCCCGTTCAGTTTCACTTGGTCGCCGGGAAAGGGCGAGGAGGAAGAGTTGGTCCACCCGCTTGTGGTCGGTATCGAGACCGGGGTCGGACTGGATCCGGCGGGCGAGAGCCTGCGCGGCCTCGTGAAAGACCTCGTTCTGCAGAGTGGCGAGGGCCATCAGGGGGGTATTGGAGATATTTCGCCCGGTGACCGAGGTGTGGGAGGCGGGGCAGTCAAAGGTCATCAGGTTGGGAGCGGGAGCGGTGCGCTTGAAAAAGGTATACATGCCGCGGCGGTAGCGGCCCGGTCCCTTGCTGACCTTCCATTGGAAATTGTTTGCAAAACTCTGGGCCGCGACATCCGGGGGAATGGGAGGGAAAACGCTGCTCCCTCCGATGCGATGAGCCAGTAGTCCGGAAACTGAGAGATGAAGATCCCGGATGATCTCGGCCTCGACCCTCTTTCGGTTCTGGCGATGAAGAAGCCTGTTGTCCGGGTCGTGGACGGTGAGTTCGGGCCTGTGCCGGGATGATTGCCGGTAGGTTTGTGAGGTGACGATCTTCCTGATCAGCTTCTTCCGGCTCCATCCTTCCTGGATGAACTGGCTAGCAAGCCAGTCGAGGAGGGCAGGATGCGATGGGGAGTTGCCCTGCGAACCGAAGTTTTCAGGGGAGGAACTCAGGCCCTTGCCGAACAGGTGGAGCCAGATGGTGTTGACCGTGACCCGTGCCATGAGCGGGTTGTCGCGATTGGTAAGCCACCGGGCGAGATCCATCCGGGTGGATGCTTCCCCTGAGGCCTGGAAGGGATGGAGGAAGGAGAGTCCGCCGGGTTTGATTTCTCCCTGTTTCCTGTCGGGCTGTAGAAAGTCTCCCCGCTGCAGGAGATAGGTCTTCCGTCCGCCATTCCTGCGCATGACCTGGGCTTCATGGGTCTTCCCGTTTCCCAGGGGGATGTTCACTCCGCCTTCGTCCGCGTTGTTGAAGAATGCGTAAAACCGGTAGAAGTCGACCTGGGTTGCCGGGTCGTAGGGATGATCATGGCACTGGGCACATTCGAGGGTGAGTCCGAGCCAGGTCCGGCTGGTGGTGGCAACCCGGTCAATGACTCTCTTGACCCGGTCCTCCTCCTGATCAGTGCCACCCTCCCGGTTACGCAGAGTCTGGCGGTGAAAGGCGGTGGCAAGTTGCTGGCGGGGGGTGCGTTCCGGAAAGAGGTCTCCCGCCAGTTGTTCGGTGGTAAACCGGTCAAAGGGCATGTCGTCGTTGATGGCCCTGATCACCCAGTCACGCCAGAGCCAGGCGTTGGGACGTGGATTGTCCTTCTCGTATCCATCACTGTCTGCATAGCGCGCCTGATCGAGCCAGTGGCGGCCCCACCGTTCGCCAAAGTGAGGGGAGGCGAGGAGACGGTCTGCCGCTGCCTCAAGGGCTGCATCTGGATCCTCCTCCCAGCCCTTCCTGAAGGACTCCAGTTCATCAAGAGTCGGGGGAAGTCCCACGAGGTCGAGTTGAAGGCGGCGGAGGAGAATATGCGGAGGGGCAGTGGGGGAAGGGTCAATGGAGTGCTGCTCCAGCCGGGAGAGAACAAAGTCGTCAATCTTGTTGAGAGGCCATTTCCTGTTTCTGACGGAGGGGGGAGCAACGGCCTTGATCGGCTTGTAGGCCCAGTGTTCAGGCCACCGTGCTCCCTGTCTGATCCAGTCCCTGATCAGGGAGATTTCTTCCGTAGCAAGCGGCTCTCCGGGCGGCATCTGTTCATCAGGGTCATGATGAATGAGGCGTCGGTGGAGCTCGCTTTCTTCCGGTTTGCCAGCAACTACAAGAGGATCTCCTGATTTCCCTCCCTGCAGTGCGCGGGTTCTGTTGGTCAGCATGAGACCGCCCTTCTGCTTTACGCCGCCATGGCATTCCGCGCAGTGTTTATTGAGTAATGGCTGGACGTCCCGGGTGAAATCCACGGGTGCGGCCGGACAGTGCCGCGGGATGATGGCCAGCGCCAGGAGGACAAAGGGAATGAACTTGCGAGACAGCTTCAAACGGAAACCATGAATTTGATTTGAAAAAAATGGTGATTTTTTGGGAGTAAACAAGAAGCTTTCCAGATCCCCCGCGACTGAGCAGGTCCAACGGGCAGTAAAACCAGAGAAACCATGGCAATCTTTACCAGTGATCAGATCGAGGATTTCAATCGTGATGGCTACCTCTTTGTTCGCGGACTGTTCAGCGAGGAGGAAATCGGTCTTCTCGGGGAAACGGCCCGCAACGATCATGCCATGGATCAGGCATCCTCCACCATGGATGATGGGAAGGGCAATGATGTCCGGCTTTCGCTATGGAATCATCCCGGGGATGGAGTTTACGGGATGGTGTCTCGTTGTCGCCGGGTCGTTGATGGGGTCGAGCAGATCCTTGGAGAGGAAGTTTATCATTATCACTCCAAGATGATTCTGAAGGACGCCAAGGTGGGGGGAGCCTGGGCCTGGCACCAGGATTACGGCTACTGGTACCAAAACGGACTTCTCTTCCCGGACCTCGTCAGCGTGATGATTGCGGTGGACCCAGCGACGAAAGAAAATGGCTGCCTGCAGGTTCTCCGGGGATCCCATCGGATGGGGAGGGTGAATCATATCCTCTCCGGGGAACAGGCCGGGGCAGAGATGGAGCATGTCGACGAGGCCCGCAAGCGACTTGAGACGGTGCACTGCGAAATGGCCGCGGGGGACGCGCTCTTTTTTCACTCTAACACCCTGCATTGCTCTGCAGCGAACAATTCCGACCATGCGCGCTGGGCACTGATCTGCTGCTACAACGCAAGGAGCAACGACCCCTACAAGGAGTCGCATCATCCCGGTTACACTCCGCTTGATAAGGTTGAGGATGAAATGGTCCTCACGGTGGGTCGAGATGATGCTCAACGCTCCAGCGTTGCTTTTGCCAACCTGTTGGAAGAAGACGAGAGCGCCAGGAGCCTTTCCGGAACCGAAGCCTGATCTTCCCGATCCGGTTCGCTCTTCCTGTCGAACATAATAAATTACAACCAAACAACACATTCATGAAACTTGGAATTATTAACAGCGCATTCGACCAGGCCGGGGTCGATACCAAGACGGGACTGGAGCACATTGCCCGGATCGGATTTGACTCGGTGGATATCTTTACCGAGGCGATGACCATTGAGCAGGACGAAATCGACCTCATCAAGGGGACATGCGAGGACAACAGCCTGCCGATCGTGTCTACGGTAGTGGTCTCTGCTGGCCTGGTTGACTTCAATGACCCGGTGCGGGACTACCATGTCGAGCGGTCGAACCGTTTTGTGGACCTCGGACAGAATCTGGGGTCAAAAAACCTCCTTCTGGTACTGGGTGAGTATATCTGGCAGCGCGAGGTGATTCCGCCGGAGGCCCAGTGGGAGTGGGGGGTGGAAGGAGTGCGCAAGATCGGTGAGTATGCCGGAGAGCGCGGTATGGAGATCGCCCTGGAACTTGAACCTTTCCGCCTCAGTCTTCTCAACAGCGTGCCCAAGATGGCCCAGTTCATCGACGATTGCGGGCTTCCCAACGTGAAGGCCAATATCGATGTCAGCCATCTCGTGCTGGCGGATACTCCACCAGATGCCCTGGAGCTCCTGCGGGGCAAGGCCACCCATGTGCATATCAGCGACTGCGATGGCAAGGTGCACGGGGATCTGCCCCCCGGTCGTGGGGTGGTCAAGTTTGCGCCTTACCTGCAGGCGATCAAGGACCTGGACTTTGATGGGGCGATCTCGCTGGAACTGGAGTATTCCCCGGATCCTGACAAGATCGTGGAATGGGTTGAGGAGGCCTATAACGCTACGGACAGTCTCATGCAGCAGGTTGGGCTGAGGGGCTAGGTCTTAGCAGTCCCTGCCCGGGTTCCCGGGAATCCTCCCGAGTTGCCATCAAGTCGCCATGTCTGAAGAAGAAGACGATTACGGATTGAGTCCTACCAAGGAGATCGTCGAGATCGATGCTCCTGCGGTTGACTACCGGCCCCAGGCCCCGAAGAGCTACCGCCCGAAGATTGCGATGATCGGGACGGGTGGAATCAGCGAATTTCACCTCAAGGCCTATCGCAAATGCGGTTATGAGGTTGCGGCCTTTGCCAGTCGGACCCGGAGCAAGGCCGAGGCCAGGCGGGATGAATTCTATCCCGAGGCTGAAGTCTATGATGATTTCGGGCCTATCCTGGAGCGGGATGATATCGAGGTTCTGGACATCACCCCGCATCCTGCTGATCGACTGCCGATCGTGAAGGAAGCTCTCAAGGCGGGGAAGCATGTACTGAGCCAGAAGCCCTTCGTCCTTGACCTGAATGAGGGGGAGGCACTGGTGAAGCTTGCGCAGGAGAATGGAGTCAAGCTTGCCGTCAACCAGAACGGTCGGTGGGCTCCTCATTTCTCCTACCTGCGTAATGCGGTGGCAAACGGCGTTATAGGGAGGGTGACCTCCCTGGATTTCAACCTGCAATGGGACCAGACGTGGATCAAGGGCACCTCCGAGTTCGAGAGCATCCACCATCTCATCCTTTTCGACTTTGCGGTGCACTGGTTCGATATCACCAGCCAGATCATGGTGGGTCAGGATCCGACCCGGGTGCTGGCCTCGGCGGTGCGCTATGAGGAGCAGGTTTACGGACCTCCTGCGCTGGCAGCTGCGATCGTGGAGTATCCGGGAGCCCAGGTGCGCCTCTCCTTCAATGCCCATGCGACCCTGGGGGAGGAGGATGTTACCACCGTGGTGGGGACAAAGGGAACCCTGCGTACGCGAGGCCCGGGATTGAACGAGCAGCCCGCGATGGAAGTATTCCTCAAGGAGGGCCAGTGCAAGGTGCCCCTTGAGAGTTGCTGGTTTGATGCCGGGTTCGAGGGAACGATGGGTGAATTACTTTGCGCCATCGAGGAAGGCCGGGAACCGAACAACAGTGCGAGGAGCAACCTCAGGTCGCTGGAGTTGTGCTTTGCTGCGCTGGCCTCGGCTGATACCGGACAACCTGTGGAGGTCGGGTCAGTGCGGACCGTTTCGACCGGGCCGTCCTAGTCTCCAGCCTGATCCGTGCCAAAATCCTTCATGGACTGCTCCACGAGCAGGGTCTTGAAGTCGTCTCTCTCGTAAATGACGAGTCGGTAGCGGTAGGTAAGGTTCTCGCCCTTTGGAATCCTGAGGTCACCGCGGCGGGCAAGAGCGGGTCCTACTCCGAATTGGCCGTCGATGCGCCAGAGAGTGGGATAGCCGGGATTTTCCGGATGATCGATCATGGCGATGTGGGCCATTTTCTCCATGCCTTCGATCTGGATTGCGAGGTCCACCCATTTTGCCGCTTTCCCTTCTCCCCTCTGGTTCTTCAGTCCCTCGCTGTTGAGGCAGGAAGCCTTGATTCCGCGCTTCCAGGGCATGCGGAGGAAAAGTCCCCCGTAGGAATATTTGCCGATGGTGACGTCCTGCAGGGCAGTGCCAGTCCACGCAAGGTCGAGGATGTAGTGGTCCTTGCCGGGTGTGTAATGCCAGGCCTGCTGGTCCCGGAGCATTGGGGAGCCCTTGCCATCAAGGAGTTCAGAATGAAATACCATGGCGTTTCCGTTCTGCCGGTTTTCAAGATGTTTCCAGTAGTCTCCCTTGTAGTTGTGGAAGAAGTCGCGCCTGTTGATCCTGGTCTGCCCCCAGTAGAGTCCGGTCTGGTGTTTGTGGTGGCCCGGTGAGAACTGGGTAAGGACGTGCTTGCCGTCGGTTGAGCGGAGCGGGTGAATGTAAGGACGGGTATGGGCCTTGCTATCGCCCTGCTGGACGATGACAGGCCCGTTCGCGACCGGCTGAATCCGGGCAAGGGGAACTTTTTCGCCTTGGTTCTCTGATGCCGGTTCCGCTGCACAGGTGCATGCGAGGGAGAGAAAGAGAAGAGTGGTTCTGGTCATAATGGTATCAGGTCAGGATTCCTTTCACAGGATGGGCCGGTTCTACACCGGTAATTTTTTCATCGAGTCCGCGGTAGGGGAAGATGAGGCGGTTGTGGTCGATGCCCAGTTGATGAAGGATGGTGGCATTAAGATCCCGGATATGAACCGGATCCTTTGCTACGCTCCAGCAGTAATCGTCGGTTTCCCCGTAGGTAATACCTCCCTTGATTCCACCCCCGGCCATCCAGATCGAAAAGGCCCGTCCGTGGTGGTCTCTTCCCGCCCCGCTGCTGTCGAGTCTGCCTTGCTGATAGACCGTGCGCCCGAATTCCCCACCCCAGATGACAAGAGTCTCGTCGAGCAGGCCCCGCTTTTCGAGGTCGAGGACGAGTGCAGCCGAGGGTTGGTCGGTGTCCTGGCACTGGCGGGGCAACTGGGACTGCAGTGCGATGTGCTGGTCCCAGCCACGGTGAAAGAGTTGGACGCAGCGTACGCCACGTTCCACGAGGCGGCGGGCCATGAGGCAGTTGGCGGCATAGGTGCCCGGTTTCCGCGACTCCGGGCCGTAGAGATCGAAGGTGGAATCGGGCTCCTTGCTCAAGTCGGTGAGTTCCGGAACGCTGGCCTGCATACGGTAGGACATCTCATAGGCCTGGATGCGGGCGAGGGTTTCCGGGTCCCCGGATTGCTCTGCAAAAGCCTGGTTCAGGCTGGCGAGGTCATTGAGCTGGTTGCGGCGCTGGAGGCGTTCGATCCCGGGGGGATTGTCGAGATAGAGGACCGGGTCCGCTCCGGCGCGCAGGAGAACGCCCTGGTGCTCGGAAGGAAGAAAGCCGCTGCCCCAGAGACGGGAGTAGATTGGTTGTCCCGGATTCTTGCCCGTTCCCTGGCTGAGCATGACCATGTAAGCCGGGAAATTTTCACTTTCGCTTCCCAGTCCATAGCTGAGCCAGGCCCCGAGGCTGGCTTTGCCCAGTTGCATTGTTCCCGTATTGATGAAGGTGATGGCTGGGTCGTGATTGATGGCCTCGGTATTCATCGAACGGACCACACAGATCTTGTCCGCGATTTTCTGGGTCCAGGGCAGGAGGTCTGAAATCCATGCGCCAGCTGGTCCGCATTGCCTGATGGGGGCGACGGGCTTGGCAACGGGGAAGTTCTTCATGCCGGCGGTCATGCCGGTGACCCTCTGCTTGCCCTTGACCTCGGGCGGGAGGTGTTTCCCGTGATTCTTGATCAGGAAGGGGGATCCATCGAAGAGATCGACATGAGAGGGTCCCCCGGACTGGAACATGTAGATGACGTGCTTGGCCTTGGGTGCCAGGCGGCAGGCAGGGTGCGGAAGCGTATCCGAGTCACCCCGCGCCAGCATGGAGGTGAGAGCCGCCGCGCCGAAACTATTGCCAGCGGTGCCGAGGAACGCACGGCGATTGAGGATTGTTGGCAGGTCGGTCATGTGACTTCAGCGTCTGGTTACTGCTTCCGAGAGGTTGAGGAGGAGGCCGCAGACGTTGGTCCAGGCGGCATGTTCGGCGGCAGGCAGGGCGGGGTTGCGGATTGATTCACCCACGGCGAGGAGTTGTTCAGCATCGGATTGGGCGGTCCGGTAGCGGAGTCTTTCCCGATCAAGGGCACCGCCCAGGATTTTCAACTCCTCCGGGGTGGGGAGACGTGAGGTCACCTTTTCAAAGGCACCTGCAAGACGATCCCGGTCGGATCCCGGGATGCTGAGCAGGTCCTCTGCCAAGGTGCGGGAGGCTTCCACATACTGGGGATCGTTCATCAGGATGAAGGCCTGCAGGGGAGTGTTGGTGACTCCTCGTTCGGTGGTGCAGGCTTCCCGGTTGGGCGCATCGAAGGCAGCCATTCCGGGAGGAGGAAGGGTCCGCTTCCAGTAGGTGTAAATTGAGCGGCGGTAGAGGTTTTCGCCATGATCCTGGACGTAGGTCTGGGAGGTGGCCGGGGTTGATCCGTAATGGCTTACCTGACGCCAGAGGTCTCCGGGATGATAGGGTTTTACGCTTGGTCCTCCGATCCGCCTGACCAGCAGTCCGGAGGAGGCAAGGGCATGGTCCCGGATCATCTCGGCAGAGAGGCGAAATCGTGGGCCACGGGAGAGGAATTCGTTGCGGGGGTCCCTTTCCAGTATTTCGGGGGTGGTGTCGGAACTCTGGCGATAGGTGCGTGAGGTCACAATGGATGTGATAAGAGCTTTCACGTCCCATCCTGAACTCTGAAAGGTGAGAGCCATCCAATCCAGGAGCTGTGGGTGGCTTGGCCATTCGCTCTGGGTGCCGAAGTCGGCACTCGATTGCACGATTCCGCGGCCGAAGAGTGCCTGCCAGAAACGATTCACGGCTACCCGGCTGGTGAGGGGATGGTCAGGCCGGACCAGCCAGCGGGCGAGGTCCAGTCGGTTAAGGTCCCGGTCGGCGGGAGGTTTGAGGGAGGGAAGGAAGGCAGGTACTCCTGGCTTCACGGCCTGCCGCTTGTTGGCGTAGAAGCCCCGCTCAAGGACATGGGTGACCCGGGGTTTCCCGGAGGTATTCATTACCATGATGCGATGCTTGCTGGTGAGGACCCTCAGGCGTTCCTTGAGGTTGGCGACCCGGTAGCGGGCGGGAGACTTTGCTCCACTATGCCTGTTAAAATAATCTCGGATGGAATCAGCCTGTTGCGGGCTGCGTTGTCCGGATGGGAGGGCAAGGATTTCGATGATGGGTTCGGGGAGCATCGTCGTGTCATCCACGCCTTTCATGAGAAAGAGCCGGAATTTCTTCGGAGAAGCTCCTTCCCCGTAATTGAAGACCAGTTCGGTTGTGAGGTAGGGTTGATTGCTGGTATCGACCGGTTCGGAAAAGGTAATGGTGAGGTGCTGCTGAGTGCCCACCTTGGAGGGGGCCGGTGCCCAACCCGTCCGGCGGTTGGTATCGTGGACCACTTCAGGGCGGAAACCGGGTTTGAAGGAGGAGGCGCTTACACGGTCGTAGGCAATAGCGGTGTTGAGGTCGATATTCTTAGCCGGAAAGGGATTGAAGCAGGGAGTGATAGTGCTCATCACGAATCCTCCGGGCATGGACTTGCCGCCAAAACCCACTTTCCCTTTGTGGGCGGGCTCGAAGACGACCCGCAACCCGGTGACTGTCCCGGTATCCGGGGGAATCCGACAGCAGACGTTATAGGCGGAGAAATCTCCACCAGCGGCCTCCACGGATTCATCGTCCCGGACCTGGATTCGACTGGGATCCCCATTGGGCAGGGTGGCCGTGAGGTGGTCGAGAGCGACAAGTTCGAAATCCTTTCCCCGCTCTCGCAGTTGAAGGCTGGTCTGTTTTTCCCAATCAGCCTGAGATGCCGGGGAGGGGGAGACCAGATCGAGTTCCGCCTGCTCCAGTTCCTTCCGGACCAGATTAATTTCGGCTTCAGTAACCAGGGGGCTTCCGGTCTCGATAAAGGGACGGGGGTTGACCCCGTTGTCGCCATCGTTACCACGGTCATCGAGGGTATTGAAGAAGGCGAAAAGCTGGTAGTATTCGACCTGCTTGAGAGGGTCGTATTTGTGATCGTGGCACTGTCCGCACCCGGTAGTGAGGCCCATGATGGACTCTCCCGTTGTTTTCACCCGGTCCACTACATAATTGACGAGATTTTCCTCGGGAATAGTCCCGCCCTCGTGTGTTACCGAGTGATGCCGGTTGAAGGCAGTGGCGATCAGTTGCTCGGGAGAAGGATTCTCGAGGAGGTCCCCGGCCAGTTGTTCGGTCAGGAAACGGTCGTAGGGCATGTTCCCGTTGAAGGCCTTGATGACCCAGTCGCGCCAGAGCCAGGCATCGCGGCCTCCGTCGATGGAATACCCGTTGGTGTCGGCATAGCGGGCGGCATCGAGCCAGGGGAGGGCCATCTGTTCTCCAAAGTGAGGGGAGTCGAGCAGTCGCTTGACGAGCATGGCATAGGCATCAGGGTGGTCGTCGGAGAGAAAATCCTGCAGCTCCTTGCGGGTGGGTGGGAGTCCTGTAAGGTCAAGGTGAAGGCGTCGGGCAAGGACGCGGCGGCTTGCCTCGGGACCGAAGGCAAGGCCTTCCGTTGCAAGTCTTGCGCCCACGAAACGATCGACGGGGTTTTTCTCCTCGACCGGGGGAATGGGTGGAAGTCGGGGAGTGATGAAGGCCCAGTGACCTTCGTATCGAGCCCCTTGTTGAATCCACCGCCGGATCAATTCCTTCTCCTCATTCTTGAGTTCCTTGTGAGACTCCGGCGGAGGCATGATCTCATCCGGGTCAGTGCTGGAAACGAGCTCCCACAGCAGGGACTCCCCGGGTTTGCCTGATACCTTTATCGGCTCCCCGCTCTTTCCTCCTTTCCCAAAGCCCTCTTCGGTGTCCAGTCGCAGCTTGGCCTTGCGCTCGTGTTCATCCGGTCCGTGGCAGGCGAAGCAGTTCCGGGCGAGGATTGGCTGGATGTCACGATTGAAGCGGACTTCCTCCGAGTGGCCTGAACTTACCAGGATCAACAGGAGTAGAGGGTAGAATTGCCGCCAGTTCATGGGTCTTCCCCGATCCAATCACGGCATGGAGGGGGTGACAAGCCGGGGGGACAGGTGTCATGAGGTGAGGAAAAACCCGATAAACATGAGCCCGTCCGGGAGATTTCCCGCAAGGCACAGGATTCTCTTTCCGCTTGGCACTCAATCGGCCTCCTGAGAGGCTCCGAAAGATGCACCTGAAGTGCAGATGCCCGCATTGCGGAACGAAGATCCGTTATCAGGTCGAACTCTCGAGCGGTTTTGCTCATTGTCCGGGCTGCAAGACGCAGTTCCAACTGCCTGATGCGCCTCCGGGCATGGCCAGGGGGTCGGGTGGGACGTTGTCTCCGGGAGTGCGCCCTGCGGCAGCCTCTCCCAGCAATCTGGTTCCTCCGTCGCGGGGCGGGCTGGGCCTTGCATTAAGAGATCCCATGAATGCGCAGCCGGAAGCAATGAAGGCCATGGGCAGGGAGTCTTTGCTGACATGGGGATTTTTGATGGGCATGGCTCTTCCGATTCTGGGGTGGCTGGCCTTCTGGAGGGGAACCAATGTATTTTCCGGTCAGGTATTCGGGGGGCTTCTCAGGGGTTCGGTGAGTGGGGAACCGGGAAATTCCGGCAGCGCGAAGGTGGCGGACCACATAGCAGTAGTCGCGGAGATTTCTGTTTTCGCCGTTCTCCTGTTTTCCGCTCTTCTGGTCCTTAATATTCTTCATGGGAGGCAGACACCGATGCGAGGTGTTCTGTTCACGACTGGGTTGACTCTCCTTCCCTTTGCGGGGTTGTCTCTCTATTTCGTCGGGCTCTCCTTTCTTGAGATCAAATCTTCCGAGGTGGCGGATGCCCTTACCCACCTCACCATGTTTCTGACCTTGCTCACCCTGAGCAGTTTTTTCCTGCTTCTCTTCTCTTCCATTACGAGTGTGCTTGGGTTCTCCCACAAGGCAGCCTTCTGGCTCATTCCCGGCGTTCTCATGGTTATTTTCGTGCTATTCACCTGGATCACCAAATTGACCGGAGAGATCAGCAAGATGGGGGGAAAGAAGGCTGCCTCCCTTGGCGCTGATTACGGTCTGGTAGTGAAATCTGACAGTGAACGGCAGGTCCGGATGAGTTTTCTGGCCGAGGGGTCGGAATGGCGCAGGGAAGGAAGGTAGTCCGATGCGGCGACCCGGGGCTGATTTTAAGCTGGGGAGCCTGAATTCGCAGTTTGACCGAATGAGGCTTTTCCTGTGCCTTGGTCCGGACTTATCAATTCTTCAGCATGACCATGAGCATCACTCGTTTTCTCTCGACGTTAGCACTTGTTGCTATGATTTCCTTCCTTGGGCTTATCGAAGCTTCCGCCAAGGTATCCGTTTCAAAGATCTTTGGTGATCATATGGTGCTCCAGCAGGATGCACCCATCAGGATCTGGGGAACGGCTGACCCGGGGGAGCAGGTTATTGTAGGTATCCCGGGGGGAGGGAATGCCCTTGTGAAGGCGGATGACCAGGGGAAGTGGAAGGCGGAGCTGCCCGCCATGAAGGCAGACGGTAAGTCGCATACCCTTTCGGTTCAGGGGGCAAAGGAGGATGACAAGATTACGCTCAAGGATGTCCTGATCGGGGAGGTCTGGCTCTGTTCCGGACAATCGAACATGGAGTGGAGCGTGCGGGCCTCGATGAATCCGGACAGGGAGATTGCCGGAGCCAAGCATCCACAGATCCGCCTCTTCAATGTTCCCGGGCATGTACGTAATGCTGAACCGCTGGAAGATCCCCGGGGTCAGTGGCAGATCTGCTCGCCCCAGACGATTTCCGGTTTCACGGCGGTTGGTTACAGTTTTGGAAGGGAGCTGCAGAAGAACCTGAAGGTTCCCATTGGCCTGGTGGGAACGAACTGGGGTGGAACCCGGATAGAACCCTGGACTCCCCCGGTAGGTTTCAAGTCCGTCCCGAACCTTAAGGATTATGTGGAAAATCTTGATGCGATTGAGGCAGCGAAGAAGAGCGGAGGGAATCGTCCTCGGCCCAAGGGTGGGGCAGTTGAGATCTACAATGGCATGGTGGCGCCTCTCGTTCCGCTCAGCGTAAGGGGTGCGATCTGGTATCAGGGCGAATCCAATGCGGGAGACGGTCTCCGATATGAATACCTGAAGGAGGCTCTCGTGAATGGCTGGCGCTCGGTCTTTGGGAACGACAAACTATCCTTCTACTGGGTACAGTTGGCGAATTTCCAGGGACCGAATGGGAATCCTGCTGGTGGTGGCTGGGGCCCCGTGAGAGAAGGTCAGCGGCGTGCCTTGAGGGTTCCCGGAACCGGAATGGCCGTCATTATTGATATCGGGGACGCCCGGGATATCCACCCGCGCAACAAGCAGGACGTGGGAAAACGCCTCGCCTTGTGGGCTCTCGCCAAGGACTATGGCAGGGAGATTGTCTATTCCGGCCCTCTGTATAAGGGCATGAAGAAGGAGGGAGACGCCATCCGAATCAGCTTCGATCATGTGGGTTCAGGACTCATTGTCGGGCGGAAAGAGGGCTTGAACGCTGTCATGGAAGTAGGTGGAGGGCAGTTGGGACACTTCGCCATCCAGGGATCCGATGACCAGTGGCATTGGGCCAGCGCAAGGATTGATGGCGATACGGTAGTAGTCTGGAAGGAGGGAGTTAAGGATCCCAAGCATGTGCGTTTTGGTTACGAGTCCAATCCCGCAACCATCAATCTTTACAACAAGGAGGGTCTTCCCGCCTCACCCTTTACCACGGACTAGGGAGAGGGTACGAAGCAGACATTTCCGGGGGTTGTCCGGTCGCCAATAAGCGAAGGGCAGTGGTTGTGAGATGGAGAGAAATGATGAATGTTCGTTCTTAATGAAGGATATTCTGAGAACGAGTCTCGTTGCTTTTCTCACGGTGATCTTCTGCCTCCATGCCGGAGCGGAGAAACCGGGATGGCACGCCTCGGGGACGGGCGGCGCGGTGGCGGCCGAAAACCCGAGGGCGGTGGCGGCCGGGATCGAGATGCTGGAGAAGGGGGGCAATGCGGTGGATGCCGCGGTAGCTACCATGCTGGTGGCAAGCATCATGGACTATGGGATGTTCTGCATCGGGGCAGAGGTGCCCTTCATGATCTACGATGCGAAGAAGAAAGAGGTGAAGACTCTCTCGGGGCTGGGAGGTGCTCCTCTCAACAAGGACAGTACCAACTGGTACTACGAGCACGCTATCCCCGAACATGGCGGGATCAAGGCGGTTCCGGTCCCCGGGGCGGTTGGACTGTTCTTCGATTCGCTCTCGGTCTACGGGACGATGGACTTTGCCACCGTAGTGGCGCCCGCCCTGCGCATCCTCGATGGGGGAGGGAAGGACTGGTATGACGAGCTGGCGGCGACATTCCGCAAATTGGTGGAAGCGGAACGGGCCCGGAAGGGATCAAGGGTGCAGAATCTTCAGAGGGCCCGGGCGAGATTTTATACCGGGGATATCGCGGAGGAACTGGTTGCCTACTACAAGAAGACAGGCGGTTTTTTAACCAAGGCCGACCTTGCTGCCCACAGGACCCTCGTCGAGGAGCCCGTCATGGTGGAATACCGCGGATACGAGGTTTACAAGTGTGGGACCTGGACCCAGGGGCCCTACCTGTGCCAGACCCTGCAGATGCTGGAGGGATTTGACCTCAGGAAGATGGGGCACCTCTCTGCGGACTATATTCACGTTCTTGTCGAGGCCCTGAAACTGGGACTTGCTGACCGTGACTACTACTACGGGGATCCCCGGTTCGTGAGTGTGCCCATGAAACAACTGCTATCCCAGCCCTATGGTGATCTGCGGCGGGGCCTGATCGATATCGAGAAGGCTTCTCTGGAAGTTCGCCCGGGAAACCCGGTTGCCATGAGGGCACTTGCTGACGAGCCCGGTAAATACCGTCCTGGCCCAGGCGGCACTACCACCTGCGTGGTAGCCGACAAGTGGGGCAACTTTGTCTCCGCCACGCCGAGTGGTAATCGTCCCTACAACATCTGCGCTACCCTCGGAGTTGCTCACGGGAATCGCCTTCGTAGTCTCAACACAACGCCCGGCCATCCCAACCGGATCGAGGCGGGCAAGCGTCCCCGGATCACTCTGACGCCCACCCTGGTCCTCAAGGACGGGTCCCCCCTGATGGCAATCAGTGTTGCTGGTGGGGACCTCCAGGATCAGACAACCTTGAACTGCCTGCTGAATGTGATCGAGTTTGGAATGAGTCCGAAGGAAGCCGTGTCTTGTGCGCGCTTCAGCACACGGCACCACGAAAACTCTTTCATCCCCAACCTGAAGCGTGAGATTTCCGGGTTGGGGCAGGTGACCCTGCAGGATACCATCCCGGAGGAGGTGCGCAGTAACCTTGCAGATCGTGGTCACCGGGTCGGTATTGCGGGCGGAGCGATTGCCTACCCCGTCATGCTCTTGCAGGACCGAGCGACAGGGCTCCTGCATGTGGCAGGGGATCCCCGGGCGGGTCGACATGCGGCCGTTATCCAACCTGCGGGGGAATAAGGAGGATGCCCGTCGTCCGATAAGGCGGAAGATGGGATTCAGGAGGACCAGTTGGTGCCGAACTCCGGGTAGAGGGTAAGGCCCCCGTCGATGAAGATGGTCTGCCCCGTGATGTAGGAGGCTTCATCGGAGCAGAGGTAGGCGGCCAGGCCTGCCATCTCCTCCGGGGTGCCGGAGCGCCCCATCGGGATATGACTCTCCACCACCGCCCGCGCCTTGGGATCATCGATCCAGGCCCGATTGATGGGGGTGATGGTGGCGCCGGGAGCGACACCGTTCACGCGGATGCCGTGCGGGGCATACTCGAGGGCGAGGGTACGGGTCAGGTTCTGCATTCCGCCCTTGCTTGCCGAATAGCCGATAAAGCCGGGCTTGGGAATGATCTCGTGGACGCTGGAGACATTGATGATCACTCCGGGCTGTTCCCGTTGGCGCAGGTCGGCGAGGGTGCGCTGCGCGCAGTGAAAGGCTCCGATCAGGTTGGTGGCGAGGACGGATTCAAAATCGGAGCGGGAGGTCTCGTGGGTCGGGCATTCGGTCTGCCAGGCAGCGTTATTGATGAGGATATCGATTCCCTCCAGTTCCCCGAGGAATTGATCAAACATGGCATTCACGGAGTCCTCAGAGGCGAGATCGGCCTGGATCAGGACTGGTGTGTGCCGGGGATCAGTCTGGAGAATGCTCTCCTCGGTATGTCGTGCACCCTCAAGACCCCGACAGTAGTTGATTCCCACCCGGGCGCCTTCAGCGGCCAGACGGATGGCAATTGCCTGGCCGATGCCTGAGCTGGCTCCGGTGACGAGGATGCGCTTGTCTTCAATTCCGTTCATCGTGATGGAATATGGCTCCCAGCTGGGTTGCTGGCCATCCAGGAATAACGGATTCAGCTCAGTCCCTTGATGGGGCGTGCGCTGGTGACCACCCGATGGACGTCTCGCGGCAGACTCTCCATCAGGCGAACCTCGCCCACATCAAGGAGGGTGTTCATGATTGTTCCAATCAGGTTATCGTTGGTGACGGGATCGGATGCCGGTTCTCCTGCATCAGGAGAGGACTGGCCGATGACCTGGCCCATGCGCAGGCCGCCCCCGGCCAGCATGAGGGGAGCCAGTTTGCCCCAGTGGTTGCGTCCTCCGTTTTTCTGGAGCTTTGGGGTGCGTCCCATCTCGCCACAGCAGACCAGGAGGATGCGATCGCTCAGACCACGCTCATGGATGTCATCAAGAAAGGCAGAGACCGCATGATCGAAGGGAATCCCACAGTAGTCCATTCCCTCAGCGGCCCCGGCGTTGTTCTTGTCCGAATGAAAGTCCCAGACAAAATTAGTCGTTACGGTGACGAACCCAGCTCCTCGCTCACAGAGTCGACGGGCCATCAGCATGAGCTTGCCGAGGGTTTGTCCGTGATCGCGGTAGTTCTTGTGGTTGTTCCATGATTTGCTGATCGAATTCGGGTTGATCAGGGGAGCCGTATCGTAGCGGGCGATGGTCCGGGGGTCCTCGCGGGACAGGTCGAAGGCTTCCGAGATGCCACCCATGATCATATTGACAGCCTGTTGCTGCAGTTCGCCGAGTCCGTCAGCGGCACCATTATCAAGGGCTCGCTTCAGGCCATCTATCCTGTCGAGAAGATACATCCGGTCCTCAAGGCGTTGCCGGGACATCCACATTGTCATGTCTCCCTGCAGGCCGTTCTTGGCGCTGCCGGGGGCGAAGGGTGCACAGGCGGAGCCCACCGTGCCATGGGCAAGAAAGTTCCCGAACTGCTTGACCCGTTCCTGGGCCGCCTCGTCCACGGCTCTGGGGAACAGGGCTACGTTACGGGGCATTCCGGTAGAGGGAACATTAGCCCCTGCGATCCTCGAGTAAAGAGCTCCCAGGTTGGCATTGAGTGAGTCCTGTCCCACGATGGGCTTGATGTCATGGTTCCCGTTTCCGGTAGTATAGGAACGCACGACCGCAAGACGGTGGGCGCGTCGGGCCAGTTTCTGAAAGGTCCCACCGAAGGTGACTCCCGGGATGGTGGTCTTTACTTCTCCCGTGGAACTGCGGATCTCAGCCGGGGCATCCATCTTGGGATCAAAGGTCTCCTGCTGGGGAGGTCCCCCGTGCATGAAGAGAAAGACCACGGACTTGTCCTTGAGAGGGATCCCTGCCTGGGCGGCGGCGGCCTTCCACCCGAGTAACTGGGAGAGAGTCAGGCCGCCAAGTCCGAGGCCGCCTACCTGAAGGAAAGAGCGGCGACTGTGGGGGCTGGAGTCCGAGAAGGTGATCATTTTGCGACTGTCTCGGATGGAGCTTTCTGATGAGAAGAGAAGGAGTGAAGGAGTTTCCGGTCGCTGGCCTGCCAGACCCGGAGGATGCCGTTTTCTCCACCTGCTACGATAATCGATCCATCCTGACTGACAGCGGCATCGTAAATGAAGTCGTCAATACCCGAGAGGTTCTGTCCTGAGGCCTTGAGGATTCTGTCGCCGCCGCCGGTAACGATGTTTTCGGTGGTTCCAACGAAGGAGACGGTGGTTAGTTCCTTCTTAAATCCGGATTCTGTCTTTTTCTGCTTTCCCGTGGAAACTGTCCAGAGCTTGGTCACATGGTCCGCTCCGGCGGAAGCCAGGGTCTCGCCATCAGCGCTCCATGCGACATCGAGCACATGGTTGGTGTGGCCTTCGAGTTGGTCGGCCAGCTCGAGGGTAGCGACAGTATGAATCTTGAGGTAGCGATCGGTAGAGGAAGAAGCGATCTGCCGGCCATCGGGCGAGAATGCAAGGCCGGTAATGGTATCGAGGTGCGCTTTCTCTATGACCCCGGTCCGGGTTCCATCTGAGATTTTCCAGAAGCTGAGAGAGCCGTCACGTGACGGGACTCCCGATCCGGTTGCGAGTAGTTGCCCATTGGGATGGAAGGTAACGGAGAGAACGCGGTCCGGAAAGGGGTCCTCGCTGCGTTGGTTGCCGATTTGGCGGGCAAGTTTCCATTGTGAGATTTCCTTCCACGACAGGAGCTTCCTGTCCGGGAAGAAAGCAAGAAGATGGCCATCTGGGGCATAGATGAGGGCGGAAATGGAAGAGTTGTGGATGGTATCAAGGGGTTGTCCCGTGGAGGAACTCCACAGCCGGAGACCAGCTTTTTCGCTGTGAACGGCGAGGAGCGTCCCATCGGGAGAGAATGAAACGTTTTTCACGGGACCACTGCCGGCCTGACCAGCCTGAGCCTCGAGGCTTTTGAGAGTTTCCTCGGCAGTGACCAGCGACGCGTCAGCCTCGGTAGAGGCACCCCGGGCTTCAACGAGGCGCTGGTCGGCCCGCTTGCCATCCTTCTGTGTGAGATCCCTGGTGCGTTCAGCGTTGCGCAGGTTTCGTTGAGCGGTGACAAGTTCGTTATCGGCCTTGGTAGCCTCTTCCATGGCTTTCTTGGCGGCTTGCCGGGCCGCCTCGAGGCCGGCATCCTTGGCGGACTCAAGGGCGACAACCTGGTCCTGTGCTCCGCTGGCGGCCTTACCCTTGTCTTTTGCAACCTGTTTTTTGGCAGTAAGATCCTTCTGGGCTGCAGTGACCTTTTCGGCATCCTGAGTGGCCTTGGATTTAAGGTCATTCGACTGCTTCTCACTCTCAGTGATCCGTTTCTTGCGGAGTTCTGCAATACGCTTGGAGAGGTCCCGTTGCTGGGTGGCCTGATTGCGGCTGATTTCAAAGTCGAGGTCTCCCTTGAGTTCCCGCAGCAATTTCCCGTCCTGGCTGTTCCAGAGCTTGATCACACCGTCTGCTCCCGCGGTTGCGATCTGATTGGTTGCAGCGTGGGTGGAGATGGCATTAACCGGACTGCCGTGGGCAATCTGCCGGATGCTCTTCCCGGCAAGGTCCCAGACCTGGAGGTTGCCGTCTTCGCTGGCAGAGACAAGTTGGGCACTGTCTTCACCGAGGGCGGCGAGGGCAATGACCCTGGCCTGAGCTTTCCACTCCGCTGGAGCCGGGGTATCGGCCAGTGCGTCGGCGGGAAGATCAAAGTGAGAACTGGGAATGATCCGGATGACACCATCCGCGCAACCCACTGCGAGCTTGGTCCCCTTTTCGAGGAGGGCGAGGCTGAGGGCTTCGGAAGGAAGGGTGAGGCGGGGCGACTGGGCAGCATCCTGCAGGTTAACGCGGGTGACGGTCTTGTCGTCGGACGCACTGAAGAGTTGCTGACCGTCGGCGGAATAGAGCAGTGCCCGGACTGCTGCGGTGTGCACCTTCAGTGGAGGGGAGCCTTCTCCTGCAGCGAGGACCCGGGTGATGATGTTCCCCTTGCTGTCTCCGGCAGAAATCCTGGTGCTGTCGGGACTGGAGACAAGTATGGTGGCAGCCTCCGGGAGTTTGTGATCCACGGCTACGGGTGGGGAGATGGTACGCTGCCACAATTTGACCGATCGATATCCCCCGGAAGCAAGGAGTCCGTCACGATTGAAGGCGAGGGTATGAACGAGATCCCGGTGGGCCGTGCCGGGGCTTCCCTCCGGATCCACGAGTTCTGCATCGAGTCCTCCGGTCCTCAGGTCGTAGACATGGAGGCGATTACCATTCCCGCTTGCGGCGAAACGCGCGTTTCCGGAGATCGCTACCGCGTAGCTTGCATGCACACCTTCAAGGGGTTCCCATTCGGTGGGGCCAGCGAGCACGGACGCGGATGAACCCTTGCCGCCCTGTTCGATCCAGAGTTTAAGCAGGGCGAGTTCATCGGGGTTGAGGTCGACTGCGTTGGACTTGTTCTTGGCCGGCGGCATGAATTCCTCCTCGAGGTGTGCGGCGGTGAGAAAGACGAGACTCTCCATGGGGTTTCCAGGAACAAGAGCGGGGCCGCTGTCCCCGCCGACAAGCATTGCCTGGGGTGATTCAAGGTTGAGATCCGCCCTGGCCTTTTTCTCGTTGTGGCAGGCGAAGCAGTTTCTACGCAGGAAGGGAACAACCTCACTGGCGAAGTCTACCTGGGTATCGCGTTCCAGTTTCGCGACAGGCAGGCCTTCCCCGCTCGCTGTGAACTGCGCAGCGATCAGGAGTATCAGGGCAGGAAGAAAGATTCTTGGACGGGGAGCTGTCATTTTACGGGCTCTTTCGGTGGTGGGGTTTTGACCGTAACCGTAATGAGTTTCGAGTGGGTTGCATGCTTGCGATCCTTTTCCTTGGCCAGTTCATTAGCCTGCTTGAGGCGGTCTGAGGCGCTTTTTTTTGCATTAGCGACTCGCTTGACCTTCTCCTCGGCCTCCTTGGCGGATTTCTCAGCTTCTTCAAGCTGGGCTTTTTTTTCGGCGGCGGCCTTTTCAAGGGCGGCCTTGGCCTCTTCAGAGGCGGCAGCGAGGTTTTTCTTCGCTTCCTCGAGAGCCTGGCGAGCCGATTCGGCGGCGTCCTTGGTCCGGGTTGCTTCCTCCTGAATGCTTTTTTCCAGTCCGGAGATACGAGCTTCCTCGTTGCGGGCGATTTCCACCCCGGAGAGGTTGTGCCGGTGCTTGATGATGCCAGTGCCGCGGAGACTGAAGGTCCATTGGCCGGGTTCCACCTTGAACTCGTTACTCTTGGCAAAGGTCAGGGTCAGTTTGCCTTCTCCCGCATCCTGTTTCAACTTTACGGAGGGAGGCTTGGTGTGAGGAAGACCGTGTACCGCGATGGTGAAGTCGCCCTTCAGTCCCATCGCTTTTTCAAGCTTGAAGGGGATTTCCAGCTTTGCTCCCAAATCGATCTCATAATGGTCCTGGGAAGGTTGAATGATGACCGGTTCCTTTTCTTCTGAGATCATGGAGAGAGGGAGTTGATGAGATAGTCGGGCCCGGGTGAATTCGGTATCCCGGTTTCCGATTGCCCATGAGATGGTTCCTGGCCTGGCGGAACGTTTCAATTCACCTGCTTGTCCCACGACCTTGACAAAGCCCTGCCAGCTTGCTGCTTCAGTGGCTCCATGAACAACGAGGGTAGCGGTGTTCCGATCTGCTGGCATGAGAACCGGAGGGCAGTTTACCCCGGGAGGAAGACCTTCGGTGGAGAGCGAAATGGGCCCCTTGAATCCATTACGGCGCATGGCAAAGACGCGGAGAAGGGTGGTGCCCCCCTGCCGGATCAGTGAGGCATGCCGTGAGATCGCCTTGGTGGCCTTTTCCGGAGCGGCATACCAGGGACTGGTGACCAGATCAAAGTCGGGGGACTCCGGACGGATGATGAGGCGGTAAAGGGCCGCGGGACCGCCGCGTCCCGTATAATCGTGCAGGCGGAGGCGATACTTTCCGTCGGCGGGAGGAGTAAAGAGCAGGGAGCAATCACGGTTCCTTATGGGGAAACTAAGCCCGCCGGGAGTTCCTCCCGAGTCATCGTTCGATGCGACTTCCTTGAATCGCTCGTTGCCCTTTTCATCTGTCGTGATGTGGTCGATCCACAGGACCGGGTCGGAGCCCGTCCGGATCCGACTGGCGAGGCATTCAATCCAGAGAAGTTGTCCTTGTCTCGCTTCGAAACGGTAGTGGTCCAGGTCACCCTTCGTATCGAATCGGCCATGAACCTCGCCCGGGATCTCAAGGTTCTGCTCCTGACCTTCCTCGCCCCTGATAATGGGATCGACAGAAAAACCAATTCGGACAGGATTGGATTTCCTGCCATTTGCATCGAGACGCCAGTTCATGCCGGAGACAAGAGAGGCATGAACAGATCCCGGTCCGAGTTCCGGGGTTTTATCCTCCTTGAGCGGGATATCGACCTCGATGCTCTCCAGTTCCTCCGTCCCCAGGCGAACTCCTTCTCCCGTGCTTCCGCCCGGAAGGTTACGACCATAAATCCTGAATTTCCCGGTTGTGCCGACAGGCCCGGCGGGCGGGTCTATGAAGTCGATGTGGGGAGCATCGCTTGCGCTCAACCGGTAAGGGTAATGGGTTCCTCCTGAGAAGGTGAAATCGTGGACCCGGAGGAGATAGGTGTCGTCCATGGGCGCAGTGAAATCGAGCAGCGGGTCCCGACCGACTGTATCCCGGTCGCGCTTGTATTCGTGCCCACTGCTGTTGGCGATGGAGATCGTGCCATCCATGCGCGAATCAATGACCTGGGCGTCACAGCGGATGATGACCCGCTGGCCCTGCTTCAGGTTGATCTTATAGTGATCGACGGCCGAGGCGTCGGCATGTCCATTGATTACCGTATTGAGAGGAAGTTCCTCTGCGGATTCCGGGGAATGATTGGTCTGGTGAATCTTTTCCGGGAAGGTGCTTACCGCAAAGGCCCGTGGGGCAGTCATGCCGAGGCGGGTTGCTGCCGTCACCTCGTAGACTCCGGGGGAGACCCCGGGATCAACAGAAATCCTGTAGTTCAGCGGTTTGTGACTGGCAGGATGAAACTCCGTGGCTGCCACCGGGATCTGCTCGCACCTGATGCCGGGGTGGGAGAAGAATAAACCGGTAGTTTCCCCGAGTTCTGCTCCCCCGATGGAGACCTCAACCGTCTGTCCGGCCTGAGCACCCTGGGGGAAGATTGTCTGTAGGTCGGGCTGGGGAAGCTGGGCGGTGGCAACCTGCACGCCACTGGCTGTACACGCAGCGAGGATGATCAATGCCCTGTAGCGAAATGGTGGACTCACTCCGGATGATCGGTTAGTGATTGAAGAGGAACTCCTTGGTGTTGAGCAGGGCCCAGATGAGGTCCTCATAAGGTTCGCGCGCAAGCTCCTCGGGAGATCGCGGTTTCTTCTTTTCCTCTTCGGTCAGGGTCGAGGGATCAGGCGGAGTGCGTTTCCGGTTGAGATATTCGACCCCGATGGTCAGTTCCTCCGGGCCCGGCGGGCGTGAGAATGCCCGCCGATACAGTTCGCCGATACGCGCCTCATCACTGGTCTCCCTGGCATTTGCGAGGAGGGCCGCCCGGGCGTCATTGGATGCGAGCTTATTGCGGATGTTGGTAGAGTTCACAAGGTGCAGAGCCTGGGCGAGATTAACGTCGTCCGCCCTCTCGCACTCGCAGGCACTGTTCATGTCCGGACGGCCAAACACGGAAAGGAAATATGATTCCTTGGTGAACTGGTCGTCGGGCAACTGGACCGCACGGACACCCTGGGGTTGGCCGTTGAACTTCTCTTTGGAGTTGGTGACGCTGTTGATTCCATCGAGAAGAATCTCAGCGGGAAGGCGACGAGGGTAGAACCGTGAGTAGTTCTGCCGATCCTCGAGGTTATGTTCGTTCGGAATGGAACTGAGTTGATATGTCTTACTGCTGCAGATGGTCCTTACGAGAGCCTTCAAGTCATATCCGCTTTCGACAAAGCTATCGGCGAGGCCATCGAGAAGGGCGGGATGGGTTGGAGGGTTGGTGACACGCATGTCATCCTCGGGATCAACCAGTCCCCGGCCGAAGAAGTGTTTCCAGTAGCGGTTGACCAGCATGCGGGCGAAGAATGGGTTGTTTTCGTTGGTCATCCAGTCTGCCAGGGAATCCCGCGGATCCTGGTGATGTTCCAGTTCAAGTTCATTCTCTCCGAGAGGCTTGGGAGAGAGAGACCGTCCGCTGCGGGGATTCTGGGCACTTGCGGTCCCGATCTTGTTGAAGATGATTTCCTCTCCCGGTTGAGAACCGGGTTTGCGTCCGACCTTGGAAAAGAAGGCTTGGAAGCCGTAGTAATCGTCCTGGCTCCACTTCTCATAGGGATGATGATGGCACTGCGCACACTGGAGGCGCTGCCCCAGGAAGATCTGCGCTACGTCCTGGAGTTGCTCCTTGCTGTCCTTGACGGTGCGATACCAGATGACGGGTGGGTTGTGACCGACCTCTCCCGAGGCCGAAACGAACTCCTGCACGAATTTGTCATAGGGAGTGTTCTGATGCAGGGACTCACGGATCCAGGAATGGAAGGCAAAGCTGCCCCGCGCATGGTGAGCAGCGGTTCGCTTGTTGCGGAGAATAGCTGCCCATTTGCCCGCGAAGTAGTCGGCGTAGTCCGTGCTGGCCAGGAGTTGATCGATCTTGCGTTCCCGTTTGCGTGGATCGGTATCGGACAGGAAGGCATTGGTTTCCCCCAGGGCAGGAAGGCGCCCCGCAATATCGATCGTGACCCGGCGGAGGAAGGTGGGATCATCAGTGAGGGGGGAGGGGGGCAGGCCGAGGGTGCGCAATTTGGCGAAGATGTGATTGTCTACCAGGTTTTCTGACGGAGGCAGATCGTCGACCGGGGCCCCGAGAGGGATGGTGGCCCGGAACACGTCGACGTGTTCCTGGAAACGAATCATGACCGAGGTGCTTCCCGGACGGTCGTTCATGGTGACCAGTCCCTTGTCATCTACCATGGCCATTTCCTCGTCATTGGTTTCATACTGAGCAATGCGCGTGACATCCTTGGAAGAGCCGTCGCTGAAGTAGGCGACCACCCGGAGTTGCTGGACCGCATTTGCACGAGTGAGGCGTTCCTGCGGTTCGACGGCGATTTTCTTTACGGCAGGATCGTTCTCCGGACCGTAGCTGAGGCCCTGGCGAATCCACCGGACGAGGGTCCGGTAGTCATCACTGTCCCTGCCGAGGCGGGATCCTCCCTGATGGGGGAGTTCCCCACTGCCCTTGAGAAGCAGCAGGCTATGATGGGGTGAGGCTCTGAAGATGCGTCGTCCACGTGCTTCCTGCACCAGGTATCCATGATCGTCCTCCGGTTCGTAACCGAAGAGGGAGAGCTTGAAGCCGTTCTGCCCTTCCGCCTTCCCATGGCATCCTCCGCCGTTGCAGCCGTGGCGGCTGAAGATAGGCACGATCTCATTGGGAAAGCTGATTGGGATGACATCCCCGGCGCGTTGCACCTTGATGCGGCGGCTGATGGATCCTCCCTCGTAAGTGGCCGTGATGCCGGCTTCTCCATTGCCGGTTACCCGGATCAGCCCATGGTCTGAAACCTCGATGATACCCTGAGGGTCGACAGAGTAACTGGCCTGCGCGCTGATATCCAGATCGTGTCCGTTATTGAGGCGAGCCGTGAGGACGAGTTGATGGAGAGCGTCGGAACCGGTCAACGTGATCTCCCGGTCACTGCTCCAGGAAAGGAGAGGGGAAGCGGGCGGAGGAGCTGGAGAGGCGGGGTCCTCCGTGGCGGGAGCGGTAGCTCCGGGATCCGGGCTGGAATCCTGAGCGTCGCTTTGGGGTAATGCGGCCGCGAGGGCGAGGCTGCAGCAAAGGGTAATAGTGGTTCTCACAGGCAGGGATGATGGGTGGCTTATCCAACGAGTTCGGGCATGGGAGCGTGTTCACTTTCTACAAGAAAGCGTGGACGCCCTGAAAGGTCATTTACCGTGGTCCGTCGGGCATCGATGCCCAGACAGTGGTAGAGGGATGAAAAGACTTCGGGGAACTCCACCGGACGCTCATCGGCTTCGCCGCCATCGCGGGTGGTTGAACCGATGATCTGTCCGTGGTTCATGCCCCCGCCGGCAAGGAGCGCAGTAGAGACTTTTGGCCAGTGATCCCGGCCGGCGTCCTTGTTGATTTTTGGAGTGCGTCCAAATTCACCCCAGACAACGACGCTGACATCCTTTTCCATTCCACGATCGTGCAGATCCTGCACGAGGGCGGTAATACCCTGATCAAGCAGAGGAAAGTCCTCGCGGGCGCGTTTGAAGTTTCCACCGTGCCAGTCCCAGCGACTGAAGCCGAGGGTCACGCAGCGGGCACCGGCCTCCACGAGTCGGCGGGCCATGAGGAACTGGTCAAGTCGCTTCCAAGGTCCGTCTGCGGTGAGTTTCTCAGTTCCCTTTCCGTAGCGCTCCACGATGTCGGGATCCTCTTCGCTGAGGTCGAAGGCCTTTGCAAGTCGGCTTGAAGTAAGGACCCCGAAGGCCTGCTCAGTAAAGGTATCCATCCCCTCCATCGCCCCGGAGCCGTCGACGTCGCGTCTGAACCTGTCGAAGGATTTCAGGAGAGATTTGCGGTCTGCGAGGCGTTCGATGCTGATGTCCTTGAGAATCATGTCTTCCTTTCCCCCTCCGCGGAAGGGAGAGAAGGCTGCGTGGGAGGGTCCGAGAAAGCCCG
>Ga0163179_10000550_pt1 | contig 26994 bp, 20 predicted proteins | sample AtlANTMetagenome_FD_109643 | JGI IMG/M metagenome (GOLD analysis project Ga0163179, IMG submission 109643) | Marine eukaryotic phytoplankton communities from the Atlantic Ocean - Atlantic ANT 2 Metagenome | ecosystem: Environmental > Aquatic > Marine > Oceanic | place: North Atlantic Ocean...
GATCGCGGGTCCCACGTCTTCTGGAAAGACAGCTGCTGCGCTTGAATTGGCCGAAAGGTGGGACCCTATTTTTGTGTCAGCTGACGCGATGCAGGTGTATCGTGGAATGAATATCGGGACTGGGAAGATCTCCCCTGAAATCTTGGCGAGATATCCCCATTCAGGAATTGATATCCGGGATCCGCATGAATCATTTAATGCCGTTGATTTTGCTGAGTTGGCGGATGGAGAAATCCGGCGAGGATTTCAGGAATCACGACCTGTCGTTGTCGTAGGCGGTACCGGTTTCTATTTTCGTGCACTGCTTGAAGGTTTCGTGGATGCACCATCGGGCGATGATCAGCTTCGAGCGTCTTTAGAGGCCTTGGACGATCCCTATTTGGAACTGGAGAAGGTCGATCCAGTCTTGGCTGCGCGACTACATCCAAACGATCGCTTTCGTATATTGCGGGGCTTGGAAGTGCATGCCATCACTGGGCAGACCTTATCGAGCCTTCATGCCGCCCACCGACCAGAACCGCGTCATCCAGTTATTTGCCTTGGCTTGGACAGACCGGATTTGAAAGAGCGAATCGATGCGCGGGTGCTACAGATGTTGGATGAAGGCTACTTGGAAGAAGTCCGAACACTTGTGGATATGGGCTACACACCCGAAACGACTAAGCCAATGCGTTCGCTGGGATATCGGCACTTGAGTGATCATCTGCATGGACGGGTGGATTTGGATGAAGCGATTCGTCTGACACAGCGCGACACTCGAAAATTCGCGAAACGGCAGCGTACTTTACTGCGGAGTATCGGCGGCTTTTCCCCTTGTGATGCGTCGGATATGAAACGGATCTTGGAGCTTGCACAAAGTGCGTGGGGCCCGGAGAGATCTCGGGTTAGTTAGGAACTGGCTTCACTGAAGGAGGTCCCATGGAATTGGTGCTCGATTTCGAACGGCCTATTGTAGAGCTGTACCGTCGAATCGCTTCTCTTCGCGCTCTTGAAGAGAACGAGGGCATGGATTTGTCGGCTTCTATCAAGCAGCTTGAAGAACAAGCAGACCGCCTTCATTCTCAGATCTTTGATGCCTTGACACCGTGGCAGCGTGCGTTGTTGTCCCGTCATCCCGCACGGCCCTACACCTTGGATTATGTCGAGCATATCTTTGAGGACTTTGATGAGCTCAAAGGGGATCGCTTGGGTTTCGAAGATCCGGCGATTGTGTGTGGTTTCGCTCGCTTTGAAGGCAAACCAGTCGTGGTGATTGGCCATCAAAAAGGTCGGAATACCAAAGAGAATTTGTATCGTAATTTCGGCATGCCACGGCCGGAGGGGTATCGAAAAGCTCTGCGGGTGATGAGGCTCGCTCAGCGCTTCAATCGACCGATTATTACCTTTATTGATACCCCGGGAGCCTACCCAGGAATCGATGCGGAGGCTCGCGGTCAGGCGGAAGCGATCGCCCGAAACATCATGGAGATGGCTCAGTTTACTGTACCGGTTGTATGTGTGGTCATCGGTGAGGGTGGATCCGGTGGAGCGCTCGCTGTGGGTGTTGGAAATCGGGTGTTGATGCTCGCCAATTCCGTCTACTCGGTCATCTCACCCGAGGGGTGTGCCGCCATCTTGTGGCGGGATCGAGCGGAAGGCCCAAAGGCGGCCGCTGCTCTCAAGATTACAGCGGATGATTGTGTGGAACTGGGTGTGGCAGATGCGGTCATACCTGAGCCCGCTAGTGGTGCGCATCGCGATCATGAGGCGGCAGCGAAAATGCTTGGTGCTGCTATTTCCAAGCATCTTTCTGAGCTGGAAGCCTTGGATGGTCGAGCACTGGAAGAGGATCGCTATGAACGCTTCCGAAAACTGGGTGTTCATCAAGAGGCAAGTGCAGAGGTATGAGCCATTGGGAAATGGCGCCCCGTGGTGCTTTGAAAGGAAGCATCCGTGTACCCGGAGATAAATCAATCTCCCATCGTTCCTTGTTGTTTAATGCTTTTGCTCAGGGTGAGGCTCGGGTGGAAGGGCTGCTCCGTGGTTTGGACGTGCAGGCCACTTGGGGCTGTTTGAAGGCGCTGGGGGTTGAGATTTGTGACGAAGGGGATGTGGTAGTGATTCGCGGTGTGGGCGGACACTTCCGAGAGTCCCATTCCGTGTTGGACTGCGGGAACTCCGGTACTACCTTTCGTTTGCTTTGCGGGCTGTTGGCTGGCCAGCCGATATTTTCGGTCCTCACAGGGGACAAACACCTTAAAAAGCGCCCAATGAAACGAGTCACAGGGCCTCTCGAGGCAATGGGAGCTCGGTTTTGGGGGCGAGAAAACGCGAGCCTTCCCCCCATTGCAATTCACGGGGGCCAGCTTCGGGCCTGCGACTACAGTTCACCGATTGCTTCTGCACAGGTCAAGACCGCCATACTTTTGGCTACCCTTCAGGCTGAAGGAGAGGCGGTTTTTCGAGAGCCCCATCGCTCTCGTGATCACAGTGAGCGAATGTTGCGTGCAATGGGCGCGGACATACAAGAAATGGCAGATGGGGCGTTGACTATCCGTGGTGGCCAAACCCTCGCGGCTTGTGATGTCGTTGTGCCCGGGGATATTTCTTCGGCGGCTTTTTTCTTGGTGGCCGCGAGTATTGTTCCGGGTTCGGATTTGTGTATCGAGGGTGTTGGATTGAATCCGACGCGTACGGGCATCCTGGATGCACTGTGGTCGATGGGTGCGGATATTTCTGTTGAGAACCAGCGAGAAGTCTCCGGGGAACCGATTGGTAATCTGCGCGTTCGTTATACCGAACTCAAAGGCACTCAAATTGAGGGCGAGTTGATTCCGCGTTTGGTGGATGAATTGCCCGTGCTTGCGGTGGCTGCAGCATGTGCAGATGGTGAAACGATAATCCGAGATGCTGCTGAACTGCGGGTCAAAGAGTCGGATCGCATCGCGGCCACAGCTGCAGGCCTCAGGGTGAATGGTATTGATGTGGAAGAAACTCCGGATGGGATGATTATCCAAGGAGGTCGTCTCCAGGGAGGACACGTGTCTTCTGCCGGCGATCATCGCATTGCGATGGCTTTTGGGATCGCAGCTCTTGCGGGAGGTGCGTCACGCATTGACGACGTGGAGAATGTGAAGACGTCGTTTCCAAACTTTCGCGCCTTACTCAGTGAGGTGTGCAGTGGCTAAACGCTTGTGCATTGCAATCGATGGCCCCTCGGCCTCTGGTAAAGGGACGGTTGCCCGACAGGTTGCAACCGCCTTGGGCTACACCTACTTGGATTCAGGTGCTCTGTATCGATGCGTGGCCCTCGCGGGACAACGCGACGGAGTATCACTAGACGATGGTCCGGAGCTTGCCCGAAGGGTACCGGGCTTGGGAATCCGTCTGGGCTGGGAGAAAGGCCAGCTTTGGGTGCGTATGGGCAATGAAGAGATCGGCGCAGCTATCCGGTCGGAGGAGATGGGGCAGGGGGCCTCACGCGTGGCGCGACTGCCAGAGGTTCGGGCAGCGTTGTTGGGCTTACAGAGGACACTCGCTGAAGACGGTGGAATTGTGATGGACGGTCGAGACATCGGAACAGTGGTGTTGCCGACTGCGGAGTTGAAGATTTTTCTCACTGCCAGTGTGGAGACCAGAGCCCTTCGTCGTCATGAAGAGCAGTTGGCTCGTGGATTGTCTAGTGATCTCGAAACGGTCAAAGACGCCTTGGTTGCACGGGATGAACAAGACCGAAATCGGGAGCATGCGCCTCTGTGTGAGGCCGAAGACGCGATCTATTTGGACTCGAGCCATTCTACGCCTGAGGAAGTGGTAGATGAAATAGTGGCTTTAGCAGTGCAGAGAAGCGGTTGACGCAGCCTTTGCGGTGAGCTAAATGGCAGGCCTTCCGGGTCCTGTGTGCAGTGGGGTGTGTACAGGAGGACGCTTTCAATCAGCGCCCAGCCCTTTGAACCAACCCCTTTGTCAAACAAAAAGCCGACCGGCAGCAGAGCCGTGGGTCGGTGGAGTCTATTACGTCATGGCTGATCAACAAACCAACCTCGACGCATCCTTGATCGATTTGGATCGCGGTGCTTTCGAGAATTTCTTCAACAGTTTCCTCCAGGAAAGCACCATTAAAGAGCGCACGGTCGTCAAAGGTCGCGTGCTGAGCATCAGCGATGACTGGGTCACCGTCGATGTGGGCTACAAGGCCGAGGGTGTGATTCGCGCGAGCGAGTTCTCCACGGTGGATGGTGTGATTGGCCTCAAAGAAGGCGATGAAATCGACGTGTACCTCGACAGCATGTCGGAAGAAACAGGCACCCTGCGTCTCTCGAAAGAGAAGGCTGATTTGATGAAGGCTTGGGACAAGATTTCGGACGCTGTAGACGCCGACGAGACGGTCAGTGGCTACATCGTTTCTCGCGTCAAAGGTGGCTTGAGCGTAGACATCGGCGTGAAGGCATTCCTTCCCGGTTCTCAAGTGGATCTCCGCCCGGTCAAGAACCTTGATCGCATGGTGGGACAGACCTACGACTTCAAAATCATCAAGTTCAACAAGAAGCGTGGCAACATTGTGCTGTCTCGCCGCGTACTGTTGGAGAAAGAGCGCGAGCACAAGCGCGAAGACACCGTCAAGAAGCTCACCGAGGGCTCAATCATGACGGGCTGCATCAAGAACATCACCGATTACGGTGCATTTGTGGACTTGGGCGGTATCGACGGCTTGCTTCACATCACGGACATGTCCTATGGCCGCATCAACCATCCTTCGGAAATCTTCGAGGTGGGTCAAGAGCTCGAGGTCAAAGTCCTCAAGTTCGACGCGGACGCAATGCGTGTTTCCTTGGGCTACAAACAGATTCGTCCCGATCCATGGGCCGAAGCCGACTACAAATATCCCGTCGGTGCGATTGTTCGCGGAAAGGTGGTTTCCATTCCCGATTATGGCGCGTTCATCGAGCTGGAAGACGGCATCGAGGGACTCGTTCACATCTCAGAGATGAGCTGGAACAAGCGCGTCAAGCATCCCTCCAAGCTCGTCGAAATGGGCGATGTCGTGGAAGCCAAGGTGCTTGGCGTCGACATGGAGAACAAGCGTATTTCTCTCGGTATGCGTCAGCTTGAGGCGAATCCTTGGGACAAACTGGCTGAGGCCTATCCTGTGGGCTCCATCGTCAAAGGCGCTGTGCGCAACATCACTGATTTCGGCGTGTTCGTCGGCATTGATGAGGGCATCGACGGCCTTGTACACATCTCGGATATGTCTTGGGGCCAACGCGTTGGACACCCTGGCGATCGTTTCAACAAGGGTGACGAAGTCGAAGCTCGCGTGCTCAACATCGACCGCGATTCCGAGCGGATTTCACTTGGTATCAAGCAGTTGTCTGAGGACCCATGGTTGTCGGTACAAGGTCGCTACTTCTTGGGTCAGACCGTAGAAGGTAAGGTGGTCCATGTGGCCGAGTTCGGTGTCTTCATCGAAGTTGAAGAAGGCGTAGAAGGCTTGATCCATCTCTCCGAGCTCAAGGCTGGAGAGGATGGCTGGGAGTCGGCATACGAGCTTGGACAGAACTTATTGGCCATCATTCTTTCGATTGACCCGCATGAGCGCAAAGTCTCACTCTCCGAGAAATCGGTGGATGAGGACGGCGCGGACGCTCCATACGTACCGCCTGCACCGGTTGAAACCAGTGCACGTTTGGGTGACTTGATGGGCGATATCGCTTCCCAGATTTCAGGTGATGAGCCTGCTGCTGAGGAAGAGGTTGCTGCGGCTCCTGTAGAGGAAGCTCCTGTAGAGGAAGCTCCTGTAGAGGAAGCTCCTGTAGAGGAAGAGGCTCCTGCTGAGGAAGCTCCTGTAGAGGAAGCTCCTGTAGAGGAAGCTCCTGTAGAGGAAGCTCCTGTAGAGGAAGCTCCTGTAGAGGAAGAGGCTCCCGCTGAGGAAGCTGAAGAGAGCAAAGAATAGAGGAAGCGGATTTGCTTCTTTTGATGTACAGCCGCCGATGATTTTCGGCGGCTGTATTGCTTTTGGAGAGTAAGGATGAAGTGTTGGTGGATGTTGTTGGGGTGCTTGGCCTGTGGTTCTCAGTCTGAGTCTCCGAAGAAGTCGTCTCCGGTGGGGTCTGGGGAGGAAGCATTTCCTGTGATGATAGACCTCGGAACTGTGAAACGGCCCGATGGGAAGGCTGTGTTGACTGCCTCCAAGTTGGATGCGGCTGCGATTCAGCCATTCTTGCCAGATATTGCCAAGCTGGATGTGGCCGAGGAAAAAGTGCTCCTTGATGCGATCAATCAGACGACCGCACCTTGTTCTCCTTGTCTGGAGGATGGGATCAGCCTTGGGAGTTGCACACTCATGCAGTGGGAGACCTGTCCAACGCTACCTACCTTGATGCATCGCGCTTATCGGGTGGCGATTCAGGGGGGCACATTGGCTGAGGCCCAAGCTGTAATCAGTATGGTAGAGCCTTGGGAGGATGTACCCTTGTTGGCGAACAAGCGTACCGGTGAGGTCTTGGTGACGTTGGCTGTGGACTATTTGGATCCATTTAGCCATCGGGCTTGGAAACCTTGGGCAGCATTGTCGGCAGAGTACGGCGACGCCATTCAGATTCAGCTTCTGCATGCTCCACAATCACGACATGCTGGAGCGGAGTCCTTTGCAGAATTGGTATTGCAAGCCGGGACCTACCAGAAGGACACGGAGATGCATCTTGCGATTCTTCGAGCGGGGGAAGAGCCGGTTCTGGAATCGGTGAAAAAGCAGGGTGTCCTTTCGGCAGAAGAACAGCCCATTTCCCAAGCTGCAAAGAATGCTATGAAAACCCATTCCGATATCGTGAAGCGTCTGGGTGTTGATGCTACGCCTGTGGCATGGATCAACGGCTATCGTCTTTCCGGACAACGAGAGATAAGCATTCTGCAGCGCTTTGTGGATTTGGCGCTTATTGATGTACGAGAGTCTAAGAACTGATGGCACAAAAACTGAATCCCGGTCGTCTCGCTGCAGGCCACGTTCTCGTGGCGGTTCATAGCGGTATGCATGCGGATTTGGAAATGGAGCGTCAGCCAGACTTGAGTCATAGTGATCGCGGGTTGGCTTGGCACTTGGTGCAAGGCGTCTTGCGGAATCGCGGCGAGTTGGATGCTGCCCTGAATCGGTTGAGCAAGCGTCCAATGGACCAGCTTGATGTGCCCGTTCAGGCTGCTCTCCGTATTGGAGCCTTCGAGTTGCGTCACAGTCGGACCCCACCCCATGCGGCGGTTGACCAAGCTGTGCGTTTGGCAATCGCTCTACAGGCGGGACGAGCCAAGGGTTTAGTGAACGCCTTGCTCCGGCGCGTTGCTAAGGTTGATTTGCCCGAAAATCCGACGCGGAATCATCCCGACTGGCTCGTGAAGCGCTGGAGTGAGCGGTTTTCGGTAGAAGAGGTGTCGCAGTGGTGCGCTCGAAACGACCAACAGGCCCCTTTGGTGATTGCCTGCCGTGGTGATGTGGATGATCTGCGTACACGTCTGACAGAAGAGGTGGAACGGGTCGAATCGGTTGAAATCGATGGGAAGGTCCTACCGAATGCATTGCGGTTGGTTGGTGTGCGAGGCACCATCAAATCCTTGAGCGGCTTTAATGAAGGGGAGTGGTGGGTCATGGATGCCGCTGCCATTGCCACCGCCGATCTTCTGGATGTGAAAGCCGGTGAGCGGGTTCTTGATGCGTGCGCTGCACCCGGTGGGAAAAGCTTTCGGATGGCGAGTCGTGGTGCGGTAGTGACGGCGGTCGATCGTTCGAGAAATCGTTTGCGGCGGTTGCAAGAAAATATCGACCGCTTGGATTTTGAAGTGGATGGACGGGAGTGGGATTGGATCGAGCGGTCCTCGAAGGACTTTGGAGAATTTGATGCCGTGTTGGTGGATGCACCCTGCACGGGACTGGGTACGATTCGTCGCCACCCAGAAATACGTTGGCGAACATTGCCAAGTGATCCCATGGCGATGTCGTTGACCCAAAAACCAATCTTGGAGGCTGCGGCGGCTTGTGTGCGAAGCGGTGGGCGCCTTGTGTACGCGGTGTGCTCACCGGAACCGGAAGAGGGCAGCATGGTGGTGGAGGCTTTTCTGAAAGCGCATCCGGACTTTCAAATGGATGCATGTCTGGACTTGGTTCCACCCGGGGGGGATGAAGACGCGTTCTATGCGGCAAGACTGATTCGGGAGGGGAAGTGAGTTCAACAGATACTCCGATGTTTCGACAGTACTTGGAGCTCAAGGCCTCCCAGCAAGATGCACTCCTCTTCTTTCGAATGGGGGACTTTTATGAGTTGTTCTTTGATGATGCGCGTGTCGCTGCGGAGGCTTGCGAGCTGACATTGACGTCTCGCAACAAGAATGACCCTGACCCCATTCCTATGGCGGGTGTGCCACATCATGCGGCCAAGGGCTATATTCAGACCTTGATTCAACTCGGTCATAAAGTGGCCATCGCCGATCAAGTGGAAGATGCCAAGAAGGCCAAGGGTATCGTCAAAAGAGCCGTAGTTCGTGTCGTCAGTCCCGGTGTGTTGTTGGATACCGATGACCTTGCGCCCCGTGAGAATTGTTGGCTCGTTGGGTTGGTGTCGGACGGCGTGAAGTGGGGCTTGGCTCTCTTAGATGTATCCACTGGCGATCTCCGCGTGACGGAGCTGCCCGATGAAGAACAGGCTTTGGAAGAGTTGCAGCGGTGCGGTGCGAGTGAGTTGATTCTTCCAGACACCTTGTCGGAGAATGCCGCGATTCGGGAAGCCATAGGGGAGAAGGCTGTCACCTGGTTGGATATTTCAGCCTTTGATTCGAGGCATGCCAAAAAGGAACTGTGCGAGCGATTTGCGGTTCATGACCTAGGAGCCTTTGGTTGTGATGGTCACAGTATTTCACTGGGCGCTGCCGGTGCTCTTCTGAACTACGCATCACAGAATTCCCAGACCAGTCTGCCTCACTTGACGGGTATTCGAGCGTACTCCGTGCATCGTCATATGGTGATTGATGAGACGACTCGGCGGAACCTGGAGTTGACCCGGCCAATGTATGGGCGTGGGCGCGCGGGGAGCTTGTTGGGGCATATCGACCGGAGCATCACGTCGATGGGGGGCCGTCTTCTGAAGGAATGGCTTCTCTATCCGTTGATGGAGCAATCGGAGATCGCGCAGCGTCAGGATGCCGTTGAGGCCTTTGTTGTGCGCAGTGCTTTGCGTACAGACGTCAAAGAGCAACTCCGTTCGGTTGCAGATATTGAGCGCATTGGCTCGAAGCTGGCCCAGGGTACGGCCAATGCACGTGATTTGGTGGCACTCCGTCGTTCCCTAGAAATTCTCCCGAGTATGTTGGGTCCAATCTCTGAGGTGGATGCATTGCGCTCGTATGTGCCGAAGGACCTCGGCGAATCCATTGCTGCAGAGATTGCACATTGGCTTGTGGATGAACCCCCCATTGCGACGACGGAAGGCGGGCTGATTCGGGGCGGCGTCGATAGTGAATTGGATGAACTTGTCCGGCTTGGCAAAGAAGGAAAGGGGGCGATTGCTGCGATTGAGCAAGAAGAGCGCGTGTCTGCAGATATTCCTTCCTTGAAAGTGAAATACAATCGGGTCTTTGGGTACTTCATTGAGATCACTCGAGCGAATCTGCACAAGGTGCCCGAGCGCTACATTCGCAAGCAGACCCTCACCAATGCGGAGCGTTTTATTACGCCGGAACTCAAGGAATTCGAGGAGAAGGTCTTGGGGGCGGATGAGCGTAGGAAGACTCTGGAGTACCATCATTTCGTGGCACTTAGAGAACGCCTGCAAGATGCGTTGGCACTCTTGAAGACGATAGCCGGCGGCGTGGCACATCTCGATGCTTTTGCAGCCTTGGCGGATTTGGCCGTGGACTGTCGCTATGTTCGACCCAAGATGGTCGATGAAAGTCGCCTGGAGATTGTAGCGGGGCGACACCCTGTAGTGGAGCGACAAGCTCTGGGTGAAGCTTTTGTACCCAACGACCTTTCTTTGGACCTGCGTGATCGCCGCCTCGTCGTGTTGACCGGGCCGAATATGTCGGGAAAGTCGACCATTATGCGCCAGGTGGCCCTGATCGCTATTCTTGCGCAGATTGGTTCCTATGTGCCTGCAGATTCCGCCACGGTGGGGATTTGTGATCGGGTCTTTACACGGGTGGGCGCATCAGATGACATCCGTTCGGGTCGTTCGACGTTTATGGTCGAGATGTCTGAGACCGCCAATATTCTTCGATATGCCACCGACCGTTCTCTCGTGTTGCTGGACGAAATCGGTCGAGGCACGAGTACGTATGATGGCTTGTCCATCGCTTGGGCGGTGGCGGAATCGATTGCTACAAACATCGGATGTCGCGGTATTTTTGCGACTCACTACCATGAGATGGTAGAGCTCGCTGCGAGTTGTCCAAGTGTCTGCAATCTGTCTGTGGCGGTGTCGGTGTGGGGGGAGAAGATCATCTTTCTTCGCCGTTTGGAAGAGGGAGGTGCGTCGCGCTCCTATGGCATTCAGTGTGCACGTCTAGCGGGCATGCCCAAAGAAGTCATTGGTCGAGCCAAGACGATTCTGGCAGAGTTGGAATCCTATGCCTCGAAGCACCCGACGCCTCAATTATCGCTTTTTGGAAAGCCCGCGGAGGTGTCGACGTCTGGCGACACAGCCGAAGAAGACCCGGTGTTCTCCTTTCTCGAGGGATTGGATCCGGATGCGATGTCGCCTCGCGACGCACATGCAGCCCTTTATGAACTGGTGGGCTTAGCAAAGAAGAAGGGCTAATTCTTCGGTCATGACTGGCGAGAGCTCGGTGAGGTCAGTCAAAGTTTTCAGGCAGTGCTTTGGGGATCCAAAAGCCCTGTAGTGAAGCCTCCACGGTGTGGTCGAGTTGTCCCCAGTAGTCGATGGGAACCCGGATTTCGGCAAGAGCCGCGGTAGGGACAATTCGTGCTTCGTTGGTCAAGCGACGAATCAGGTCTTCAAGGCCAGGATTGTGCCCAACCACAATGAGTGTGTCGTGTTGAGCACCTTTCTCGCGCACGAGATCGAGAATCGTGTGCGGACTGGCATGGTATAGGCGCCCATCGAGGTCGATTGGAACATCGTCGGCCAGAGTTTCTTGAAGAGCGAGAGCAGTGCGGTGGGCACGAGTAGCGGTCGAACTGAGAATCAATGTGGGAGTGGGATTGTGACTGGATAACAACCGAGCCATTCGAGGTGCATCCCGTCGCCCTCTTTTGTTGAGCAGGCGGTCGTGATCAGAACAGAAAATATCTTTCCAGCTCGACTTCGCATGGCGTAGCAAAAAAAGGGTTTTCACCTGAATCTCCCGTTGCATGATGCCCTGGCTTTTGGAGGCATGCGTCGAAAACTTGTTGGTCGTGTGGTGGCTTGATGACTCAAAGCAGTCTTGTCAGATAGCTTTGAGACCAAAACGGCAGAGAGTAGGGGCGTGGGGTGTCTCTGGAGCCAAGCTCTCACTTCCGGTAGACTTAGACCGGGTTCCTCGTAGGGAGGTCGAACTGCGTTTTCTTTTACTGATGCTGTATTTTCTTGGGGCAAATGCCAATGCCGCTGAGCTCAAGCAGATCAAGGTTTTTGTCGGGGAAGAACACGCGCGGATCTTGTTGATCGGGGATGAGCCATTCAACCGGCCCACCACGCGGACCAATCCGTCAGTTGGCAAAGCACCCGCTCGGGCTCTAATCCAGATCCGGGGCGCTTCCGTCGACAACGATCTGAAGTCTGCCTATGGTGAAGAACATGGGCGATGGTTGATACCCGTCCAACGAAAGGGTGTACAGCAAGTCACGTTAGCGCGGGTGTCGAACACCCTTCAGATTGGCGTGGAAACGGACAAAGCGCGTAACTTGACGGTTCAGTCGGTTGGGCGGCGGGCTTTGTTGATTGACCTGCTATCGGAGGGTGCCTCGCAGGACACCAGCCTGCCCTCGGCGGAGATTCTTACGAGTTGGGTTTCAGGCATATCACTAAAGAGACGAGCCCAGGAAAGCAGTGGTCGAAAACGCCGCTTGGTGGTGCTGGATGCGGGGCATGGTGGACATGACCCTGGTGCGGTGGGTGTGTCGGGCGTGCGGGAAGCAGATGTGGCGTTGTCGCTCACACATCGTCTGAAGAAAGCGCTGGAAAATCGAATGGATGTGGAGGTCGTGCTTACCCGTGATGACGACACATTCATCCCCCTACAAGAGCGGGCTGCGATCGCCAACGCACTCGATGCGGATCTGTTTGTGTCGGTGCATGCCAATGCATCTAGAACGTCGAAACGTTGGGGAATTGAAACCTACTATATGGACGCTGCCTCCGGTGCGGCTGCCGCTAAAGTGGCGGAAAGAGAAAACGCTTATGCGCAGGGGGAAAAGGCTCAGAATCTGCTTACGGATTTGTTTGTGACTGGCACAAATCGCTTGTCGCGAAATCTCGCCAATGAGGTGCAGTCAACGGTAATCCGACGTGTCACAGAGACCTTTGGGGAGAAGCAAACGCGAGATCAGGGTGTGCATACGGCACTTTTTGCCGTTCTCGTATGGACCCGTATGCCCGCGATTCTTTTTGAGTCGAGCTATGTGTCCAACCCGGAAGATGAAATGAGACTGAGGACCCCGCTGTACCAACAGACACTCGCGGAGGCGATGGCAGAAGGCATCGAGCGCTGGTTTGAGGTCAAGGAACGATAGATGGATGCGGCGATTGAGGGCTATTTGGCGTGGGCTCGAATCGAGAAGGGCTTGTCAGAGAATACGCTCTCGAACTATGCGCGCGATCTGGCCCTACTCAATGCTTGGCTGAATGAGCGTGGAATTGAAGATCCGGCCGGCGTGAGTCGGGGATTGCTCAGCGAATACATGGCTTGGTTGCTGGATACGGGTCGGTCCATGCGTACCTCAGCTCGCCATCGGGCAGCCTATCGCCAGTTGTTTCGCTTCTTGGTGCGAGAGGGCGTTCTTGAGTCAGATCCGAGTTTACTCGTGGAGGCGCCCCGCCCGTCGATGACGCTTCCAAGCGTGTTGAGTGAGCAAGAAGTGGAACTCTTGCTCTCGATGCCTGACCCTACAACAGCAATTGGTCAGCGTGATTTGGCAATGCTTGAGACCCTGTATGCAACAGGGCTCCGGGTGACGGAGTTGGTGCAGTTGCGTCGGGAGAACCTGCACCTGGATGCGGGGTACATCACCGTTCGAGGCAAGGGCAACAAAGAACGCGTCATCCCCATTGGTGATCGGGCATCGGCATTGATTCGTGTTTGGCTGGGAGGACATCGTGGTGACTTGGATCCTGGGGGGCATTCTCCCTGGGTGTTTAGTTCGCCCAAAGGCGGATGTCTTAGTCGTGGTGCCTTCTGGTATCGCATCAAGCATTATGCTCGCTTGGCGGAGATTCGAAAGCCGATATCTCCGCACAAACTCCGACATTCCTTTGCGACCCATCTGCTGGCCCATGGAGCCGACTTACGCAGTGTGCAGATGATGCTCGGTCATGCGGATATATCGACCACCCAGATTTATACGCATGTTGCACGAGAACGCTTAAAGGCGATTCATGCCGCACATCATCCCCGCGGCGATGTGGATTGAATCGCGGAAGTGAGGTGGCGCTTGTTTCGAAGCGTTGTTGAGAGGTAGCCGGGCGCGCAAGCGAGCGTTAGACATGGCCCCATGAGTCGAATTCCTGTCGTAGTTCTTGGTGCCACCGGTATGGTCGGCCAGCGCTTGATTGAGCGTCTTCAACATCACCCTCAGTTTAAGGTGGTGGCGGTCGCTGCTTCTTCACGGAGTGCCAATAAGCGCTATGCGGATGCGACCAACTGGCGCCTGCCGGGCGAACCCTACGGCGGTGTGGAAGACCTGGTTGTGGAAGAATGTCTCCCAGAGCGCATGCCTGCGGGTGCGAAACTGGCTTTCTCTGCACTCGATTCGGGCCCTGCACGAAGTATTGAGGCAGCTTTTCGCGATGCGGGTTGGGCTGTGGTGTCGAATGCCAGTGCATACCGCGAAGATCCGCTGGTACCGCTTGTCATTCCTGAAATCAATCCTGAGCATCTTTCCATGTTGGAAGCACAGCCTGGAGAGGGGTTTATTCTCACCAATCCCAACTGTAGTGCGATGCCTTTGACCATGGCGCTTGCGCCTTTGGACGAGGCGTTCGGTGTGGAGGCGGTGGTCGCCTCGACTTGGCAGGCAGTTTCAGGTGCCGGGTATCCCGGAGAGTCTGCATGGGACATGGTCGGCAACGTACATCCTCATCCGGGAAATGAAGAAGAAAAGATGGCTGTGGAGCCACAGAAAATCTTGGGTCCTGTGGGTGAACCTGCAGCGTTTTCTTTGTCTGCGCGATGTGTGCGTGTGCCGGTGGCAGATGGGCATTTGGTGTCGGCGCAAGTACGGTTGCGGATAGCTGCGACGCCTGATGAGGTCCGGGAAGCCATTGCTTCTTTCGTACCCCGATGTCCAGACTTGCACTCGAGCCCTCAGCCGTTGTTCCGCATTTTCGATGAGCGCGACCGTCCCATGCCGCGCTTGGATTCGGATTTGGGGGATGGCATGACGATTAGTGTGGGGCGAATCGAGGCTTGCCCGGTCATGGGAGTGAAGTTTTTCTGCTTGGCCCACAACACGCTTCGAGGCGCAGCAGGCGCTGCAATCGCGAATGCTGAACTTCTCCTCGCGAGTGGGCATTTGCAGTGAAGGAGGGGAGGTGGCGTTCGCACCTCCCGCTGGCCCTCCTATGGGTGGCGACAAGCGCGTGTTTTGCGTGGATCTTTGAACTCGGGTTTACCGATACGGATGCGCTCGCGGATGTTGCCGCTGCTCGAGTCGACTCCTTCTCAGAATTTTCGCGTCAATTAGGAATCCCCCTCACAGACGGTGTGGCCGGAAAGAATGCCAACTTTTGGCGGCCTACCACCATGATGCAGTTTGTGTTCTTACGCGCGGCTTTCGGATGGTCGGCATGGGGTTGGCATCTTTGGGATCTACTGCTGCATTTGAGCTGTGTTGGATTGGTCTATGCGCTCATGCTTTCACACAGTAGGAAAGCGGCAGTGGTTGCAGCATCGCTCTTTGCCTTTCATCCGCTGACTATCGAGGTGGTTCCTGCGGTTGCTCGCAGCATCGATTCGTTGATGACTGTTTTGGTGCTGCTGTGTATTTGGCTTGCTGGCCGCGGATGGTGGCGCAGTGCACTGATTTGTGGAGCGCTTGCGCTTGGCGCCAAGGAAACAGCGATTGTGGGACTGCCCATGGCGATGACCTATGCCTGGCTTCAGGGCAAGCAGCAGGTAGCGAAGACTTTGTTGTGGGGCTTTTCCGGTGTGGTGGTGGTGTTTTTCCTGCTGCGTGGTCAGGTTTTAGAGGGGATCGGCGGCTATTACGAGCGCGAGACATTGCATTTTGGTCGTCTTGAATCGGCTCTGCAAGCCGCTCCGTTAGAGTTGATTGCGCCGGGTTGGAGTGGATTCTTGTCAGATATGCCGGGCTTTTCTCGGATGCTGATTGCTGGATTCCTTTGGTTAGGGTGCGCCCTCTGGGTATGGAAAAAAGCGCGAGAACAGCCGATTCTGTTGGTGGGATTCGGTTTGATTGCATTGTCCATTGGCTTGTTCGGTGTGACGGGCACCTATAGTCGTCGCCTGCTCTATTTACCCACCGCTGGTTTGGCGTTCATGGCGGGTGCGGCACTGAGTAGTCGTTGGGGGAGTGCAGTCCTTGTGCTTTGGTTTGTGTCACTTCTACCCGCCAGCCCATTGATTCATCGGGATACCAGTTGGCAGCAAAATGATGCACTTACGGATGCGATGACCTGGCAGTTGGAGTCGACATATGCGCAGCTCGAGCCTGGAACCACGATTTGGATGGTCGATAGACCGCATCGTGTGGATGGTTCTGCAGTTCGGCAAAGACTTTGGACCAAAGGAGCTACGCTGAACAATAGTGTTGCGGGCTATTCCATACAGGCGTGGGCGGATGACCGCTTTGGCGAGGGCTGGCTACGCTTTGAGACCGTGTCTTTTTCTCGACCCGTTGGTGATTTTCCGACCGCCAAGGTGGGCGTTGATGCAGACGGGGTTGTTGTGGAGAGGCCGTGGGTCCGGAGATATCGCAATCTCAAATCCAAGCTTTGGCAGCGAAAGCTTGAAAAAAACCAAATGCGTTTGGTTCCTGATGCCTCTTTGCGAGGTGACTATCTGTTGGTAGTCGGTACGCCTCGATCCACACTGGTTGCACTTAAATGAGTCGAAGAGCGATTTGGGTTTGGATTGGCCTGTTGATGGTGACTTCGGCGACCTTGTTGATTGTCGTGTGTACTGGGGAGGTCGCGCCTCAGAAAAAGGCATGGTTGAGCCCACAACCAGCCTATGCGGAAAAGCATTATGGCCAGTGGCGAACACAGTATTCGGACTGGGCACATCCAGGTTGGCATCGGTTTTGGTTGAGTCGCCGTGCTCCACAGCAAGGTGGCGTGGTGGTGGAGGACCTACGACACAGTCGCAAACAAGGATTGTCGGCCCGCTTGAGAAGTGATGCCTATCAATACAAACGTATGCACGGTATGGGTTTGTTGGCGGATTTATTGGAAGGCGCAGGCGTAGAGACACGTACACAGAAAAGCCCGTTGACGGGCTATTCATTGGGTGGAGCAGGGGCGGTTTTCCTCAATCTACCGAGTGGAGACGGGCCACCCTTTACCCATGCGGAAGTGGTGTCGTTGATATCGTTTGTTCGCAGTGGAGGCGGCTTGGTTGTTTTGACTGACCACACCAATGTGTACTACCACGCCGAGATGTTGAGTCCGCTTGCGGAACGCTTGGGTTTTTCGATTCCGCCAGTGACGGCTTGCGACAAAGCTTTTGGCCACACCATGTCACCTAAAACCACCACTTGGATTGTCCCGAGGACCCGAGGTCAACATCCGATTCTTAAGAACGTCGCGCGTCTTGGTTTGATGACAGCTGGTTCTGTGCGGCCTGTTGAGGACAGTTCATTGAGCGTGTTGGCATCGACATCGAACCAGGGCTGGGAGGATTATTGGCACCCGTATCGAAAGCCAGAGTCAGCGGGTTTTACCGGAAATATGGCCCAAGATTCTGACGAGTCGGATGCGGAGGTGCCTGTTCTTCTGGCGGGGGAGATAGGCAAGGGCCGTGTTGTGGTTCTGTCGGATCAGAATGCTTGGGGAACGATTTTTTTGGGGGTGGAGGACAACGCTCAACTGGCGATGAATGCGATGGCATGGGCTTCTGGAAGGGAAGAGTTACCGACGGTGAGTCCAGCAAATTTAGAGTTTGTGAGTGGGGAGACATATGCTTGTGGAACGGTATCCAGGACAGGTTTTCACACCTTCTATGTGAGTGCGGCGCGTGTGGGTGAACAGATTGCTCGGCCGCAGGGTACTCGCCATGCATGTCGAGCGAAGCCTGGTTCGGGGGATTCCGCGCGGGTTTGGTTGCCGGGAAGTATGCCGAGCTTGGAGGACTTAGAGCAGGCTGAGCGTAGTGTGGTGATCGTGGATCCTTCCCAAAAAGACGACGTTGCGGCATTCGAAGCGCTGGGCTGGACGGTACAAGAGGGTGTAGCGGTTGAAGGCCAGCCGCAGTGGCATTTCGAGTTGCCCAAACCGGAGCATCCCGTCATGCAGGCGGCGGCAGTCAGTGTGCAATTGCGACCCGTTCTCTTGGACGTGGGTGAGTCTTTACTGACGATTGGTGAGCAAACTGTCCTCTCTCTTTGGCGTACTCCGGGCGGCCGAGAGGTGCTTGTCGTGCTGGATGCAGCACTGTTTCAGAATGGATTGCAGGGCAAAGAGCGCGCAAACCCAATGCGTGGAGACGCACAAACACAGACAGCCCAACAGGTGGCCTATCGCGTATTGGCCTGGGCATATGGCATGCCACAGAACTAAGCCGATAGTCGCAAGTCACGGTGAAAGAGGCGGCCTTAATTGGGCAGCATATTGCTCATTTCTGCGGAGGGCGCATCATCTAAGATGGGCTCCCAACGCCGTTTCAAATCCCAGAAATATCCCATGACGCTACAGCCAGAGCGTGGTGCATGTCGGCTGGAATACAGTTCAAGGCCACATTGATTGCATTGTCCAAGCTTCCAGTCACCGATACAGGTTTCCGCCCAGGTGACTGTGGGTGGATCACGAAATGTCTGTTCGGTGGTTCCGGACATCTTCATGAAGCGTGACCATGTCGGTAGGGCAGCGGAAGAGCCGGAAAGTCCGAGAGGGGCGCCGGAATCTCGTCCAGCCCAGACCGCAACGGATAAGGTGGGGCTTACACCGACGAACCACGCATCGCGGGCCTCATTGGTTGTGCCGGTTTTACCGCCAGCTCCTGGCCCGATGGCGTATTGCTGGGATTGGCGACCACTTCCGCTGATGAGGACGGTCTCTAAAACAGATCGGGCGAGGGCAGCAGCGCGGGGGGAGATGACTTGCTGGCTCTCTGGTGTTTGTTCGACCGCCAACTTCCAGTCGGGGTTGGGGTTGGCCGCAGTGGGGGTGTTCGTGCTTTGGTAGATCTGATCGATCAAGTGGGCCTTGGGCAAGGCGCCACCGTTGACGAAAAGACTGTAGGCCAGCGCCAGTTCAAGTGGCGAGGCATCGAATGCACCCAGTGCGGTGGAGGGAAGAGATTTGGCGTCACTGAGGCCAACTTCATCGAAAAATGCATCCAGTTGAGCGTACCCGAGGCGTTCAGCCATCAGTACTGCAGGAATGTTTCGGCTCTTTGACACGGCTGTTCGGATGGTCATGAGGCCCTGGAAGTCGCCATCGTAGTTGGTGGGTGTCCAGACCCCATCGGTGCCTTCGCGCTGGATGGGCTTGTCTTCAATCAGAGTTGCCGGAGAAAGCTCTGCTTCTTTATCGAAAATGGCCGCGAGGGTCAGCGGCTTGATGGTCGAGCCCAATTGGCGCTTTGCGAGGAGGGCGCGATTAAAGGAGCTCTCGCGGTAGTTCGAACCGCCGACCATCGCGAGGATTCGACCGTTTTGAGGATTGAGTGCCACAAGGGCCATCTGTGCATCGGGTACCTTTTTACGGATCTCCCCGAGACCTTTCGCAACGGCTTCTTCCGCACGCGCCTGTAGCAGCGGGTGCAGTGTGGTTTGAATGCGGAGACCAGAGCGTGTGAAGACCCCCTCTCCAAGTCGCTGCTCGGTGCGCTCAAGTGCAGTATTGACCGCATAGGGTGCTTTACTTGTGGTCTTCGGACCCACCACGTTGAGTGGGCTCTTTTTTGCTGCTTGGGCTTGTTTGCTGCTGATATGACCTTCTTTCTCCATTCGGAACAGGGCAAGATCACGTCGGGCTTTGGCTCGTTCGGGCGAGCGAATGGGGCTGTAGGTATTGGGGGCTGAAATGATTCCAGCCAAGGTGGCTGACTCGCTTAGGCTCAGTTTTTCGACCGGTTTTCCGAAATAGGTTTTGGCGGCGCTGTCTGCTCCGCAGATGGCGATTCCGTTGGCTTGTCCCCAATAGATTTCGTTGAGATACATCGCGAGGATCTCTTTCTTGCTAAGCTTTTCTTCCAGCGCGAGAGCGTAGAAGAGTTCATTGAATTTGCGCTCAAAGCTTCGCTCTGGTGAAAGAAAGAGGTTTTTCGCCAACTGCTGTGTGATGGTGCTTCCGCCTTGGCGACCACCACGTACATTGGCATAAAATGCGCGAAGAATACCGGTGTACGATACGCCATCATGGGACCAGAAATTGCTATCCTCCATGGCCAATACCGCCTGGATCAAGTGTTCTGGAAAATCGTCGAGGGGCCGTGGTGTGCGGAGTTCGCGATCGGAAGAAGGACTGTCGCTGGTGGCTATTATTGCGAGCGAGGTGCTCGGGAGTAGCAGTGGATTTGGCCCCTTGAGGTCTGTGACGGTGCCGTTGTGCACGCGAAAAGAGGCTTTCTGACGGTTGAAGTGGCCGAGCTCGTTGGTCAACCCGTAAATCTCAAACCGGTTGTTCTTGAGTGAATACGTCCCAGGTTTTCGCGGAGTAGGACTGCGACTATATCCAGCGGACTGGAGAACTTGGGTGAGTTCGCTACTCGAGACTTTGAGTCCCGGCCAAAGCGTCGTAGGGCCCGAGATGACGGTGGTGGGCAGAGACCAAATGGGCTCGGATAGCCTCTCTTCGACTTGGCTTACGGCTTGGCGAAACATCACCCAAGCAATCAGACTGGAGGCGAGTAGTCCTCCGAATCCAGCGCACAGAACAAATTTAAGAAGTGTCCATTTTCTGGGTTTTTTCGACAGCTTTTTCTTTCGAGGTGACGTGGTCTTTCTTTTGGATGGAGATGGCGCTTTGGCCTTCTTTCCTTCACCGGTTTTTTTGCGTTTTCGAGGAGGTGTGGGCGCACCGCGAGATGAAGAAGAACGCTTCTTTGGTTTTGGTCGACCGGTACCCCTTTCGGATGTCGATTGACGCTTGTTCTTGGGGGGCGGTTTGCGAGGCACTGACTACCTTCGTTTTAGTCAATGCAAAGTCTATCACGCTTGACCTGTCAAGACTTAAAAACCAGTGGATTATGCAACGGCTGCCTTCTGTTCTGCTTTGTTGTCGTACATCCGCTGGTCGGCCAAGGCAATAAGGACCTCCCAGTCGTCGCCATCCGCTGGAAAGCATGCCCAGCCATAGGCAGCCGACAGTCTGTATTTGCTGCCGTTGGGCAATGAAATGGGGCTGCAGGCCGAACGCTCAATGAGCCGCTCGGCGAGCAGCTGCATACCCTCGGCGTCCACGTCTCGTGCAACGATCATGAACTCATCTCCACCAAGTCGAACGAGTGTGTCGGAATGTCGTGTGCAAGCCTGCATAATCTGCGTAAAGCGCATCAATGCCTGATCGCCCACACGATGGTCCCAGGTATCGTTGATGCTCTTGAAATCGTTGAGATCGATGAGAAGAACACCGAACGCACCGCCTGTTTCAGCATGTTTTCTGCGTTCGGCGTAGAGTAGTCGTCGATTCCCAAGTCCGGTGAGTGGGTCGGTGATGGCTTCAAAGTGGGTGAGTTGGAAGGCTTTCGAGCTGCGCAACGCGGCTTGAAGCCAAGGCAGCATCCAGTGCAGGATTCGCTCTGTTCTGCGGTGGGTCCGGTGTTGGGCCAACCAAACCTGGATCTCCCCACGACCATCTGGAAGGGGGATGACAAAGGAGGGCGGTCCAAGTGATTCACTTGGACCCGTAGATACCTGATGTGCTTCGTCCCACAGGCTCAAATGCAGCAGTGGGAGTGTGGTCGCAAGATGGTCTCTCAGGTTGCGCAACAAGGGCGCATCCACCACCATGGATCCCGCGAGAATCTGCGTGGCGCGATCCAAGACTTCTTGGTCAGGGCGTTTGCGCGTGGGGCGATACGGTAGCCCAAGAAAAATCCGCGCGAGACTTGGCACAAACAAGAGGGATGCGAGCAAAGCCGCGGATGCAATGTGGAAGTTCACAGACATGATTACCCTGACCACAAATTGGACGGTCCGTCGTGGCTGGAACTCGTCCAGCACAACGCACAAAACACGCGATCCAATCTGCCCACTCCGGGGATCGGATCGGTCCGGGTGAAACATGAGGTGTGGACTTGGAAAGCATGGCGCAGTACTACAGGGCCAAATCACGTCTTTTGGAGGACGAATGAACGAGATTTCTAGGCGCTTAGATCAGGCAGCGAAGGATCCCGTCGCGTCTCGGAGACTCAAGCAACTGCAGCCTCTCAAGGGGCTTCGAGGGGTCCCTTTAGGCGAGGTTGCCGCGATTGCTGCGGAGTTTTATCAGCGGAAACCTGCGGAATTTCCGAGGGATTTAGAGTCCCTCCATGCGCTGTTTTGTGCCGCGCATGAGGATGGTTTGGTTGCGATTGCGCTTGCGGCCGTTGCTGCGATTGATGAGCCCGAAGACGGTCTGGATCTTGGTTTTCGGTGGATGGAATTGATTGACGACTTGGAGACCGCGGATGCCTTGGGGTGGCTCTTGCTCGGGCCTGCATTGGTTGCGCAAGAGGCCGGGGGTGAGCTGTGTGCCTTAGTGAAGGACGAGCGGCCTGTAGTCCGGCGCTGCGCGGTGATGGCGTGTTTGTCTGTCCTTCCGGTACGGGTCGAGGGTCCTGCTGCGGCATGTTTGAGAGAGCGTGCAGGAGAGCGCCATATTCAAATGACTGAGTCATCGAATTCTGAACTGGTGGTTCGTGTCATCCGTTTGGCGATTCGGGACAGAGACCCTCATGTGCTCCGTGCAACAGGTCGTGTGCTCCGCGCGTGGGGCGAGTCGGATCCTGAAGCAGTAGCGCTATTTTTGGCCAATGAGCCCGGAGGGGTGCCGAAGCGTTTGCGGGAACTGGCAGAAAAGGGGGTAAGAAAGGGAAGGCGTCGCTGGACAGAGGGGGAGAACTCGGGATAATTTGGCTGCGCTCGACGAACACTCCGGAGGTAGGCATGTGGCGTTGTTCCAAAATCTTGGTGCCAGTTGATTTCTCAGATACGGCAAGGGCTGCGATTTCCGCAGCGCTACAGATTGCTGCGGACCATGATGCTGAGGTGATTCTTGTTCATGTGGAAGAAGGCATGGACAAGGAGTTGAGAAAACGCATCTACTCTGCGCCGAACGATACGGTGATTGAAGACACCATGGTTTATGCGGAGCAGGCACTCAAGGACGCTGCGAATCTGGAGCTCCAACGTGCTGCTGAGGCCGGTGAACCTTTGCCAGGCGTGAAAATTCGCACAGAGGTTGTCGGCGGGGATTGGCTCGAGGTGGTCTTGAGTTGGATCGAAGAGTACGACGTGGATTTGGTCATTTCGGGTACACATGGTCGCAAGGGCGGTGTGAAGGGGATCTTCTCCTCGACATCCGAGAAACTCGTCACCCGAGCGACCTGTAGTGTGATGGTGGTGAAACCACAGGGCTTCCCTTATCTCCGCGACTAAGTCGCCTCAGGCGCTCTATGCGGCTCTGGTCGAGTTGGAGGGACGTCAGTCGGTAGAACAGCGGCTCGCACAGGACCCATTGGGCCTTGTACATGACTATGCCGATCCGCTGGACCAGGAAATCGTGGCACTCTGTGCGGCACAATTGGCGTATGGGCGTGTGGATTTGTTTCGGCCTATTTTGAGTGCTCTCTTTGCCCATATGGACACTTTTGGTTCGCCGCGTGCCTATGTAATGGGCTTTGATGGGGCTGCAGAAGCACCAATACTCGAACACTTCTCCTATCGCTGGACAAAAGGGTGTGACTGGCAGGTGTTTCTTTGCGCCTTGCGGGCCATGTTGGAAAAGCATGGAAGCCTGAAGAGTGCATTTGAGAGTGCGTGGGAAGAAGAACAGCACATCGATGCGGTCTTAAATCGTGTGGTGGGCGAAATGGCCGATTTTGCGTTGGGATTCTCGGATGGGAAACTCTCTCGTGGAAGCCGGTATTTCTTCTCGATGCCTGCTGGTGGTTCGGCATGCAAACGATGGGCGTTGTTCTTGCGTTGGATGGTGCGGAGTCCAGAGAAGGGAATTGACCTTGGCCTCTTTGACCTTCCTTCTGAAAGCTTGATGATGCCGTTGGACACTCATGTGCATCGAATCAGTCGAATGATTGGTCTGACACGTAGAAAAGACACATCATGGAAGACGGCCTCGGAAGTGACCAAGGCATTGGCCAAGCTGGATCCAGTGGACCCCACGCGATTTGATTTCGCGTTGGCGCATCTCGGTATTTCAAGCAAGTGTAGCGGTGTTCAGGGCATGCCAGTGTGCGAGGAGTGCGCCATTCAGGCCTTCTGTACGGCTCCTAATAAAAAAACCAAGAAACGACCTGTGAAACGGGCCTGAGAGCGGATAGCCTTCCTCATTCGATCGAAAGAGGAGATCAAAGGATGCGCATTCTCACACTGACCGTTTTGAGCCTTGGGCTTGTCGCCTGTAATAAAGACGCCACAGATGATGGCACGGACACGGGCACCATTCTGGATGCCGATGGCGATGGCTTTGATGCATCCACGGATTGCGATGACGACAATGCGGATATCAATCCCGATGCTATCGAACTGTGTGATGAGGTCGATAATGACTGCGATGGTGATGTGGACGAGGCCGATGCCGAGGATGCGCTGACTTGGTATGCCGACACAGATGCAGACGGTTTTGGAGATGCCAACGCAAGTGAGATTGGCTGCGTGGCCCCGGAGGGCTTCGTCGAGGACGCGACCGATTGCGATGACACCGTGGCGGAGATCAATCCGGATGCGGACGAGTATTGCAATGAGATCGACGATGATTGCGATACCGAAATCGACGAAGACGCCATGGACATGGGCTCCTACTACGTGGACGGAGACGGGGATGGATACGGTTGGGAGGCAGGCCTATGGCTTGCGTGCACCCAGCCTGAGGGGACGGTTGACAATGGTGAGGACTGTGATGATGAGAATGCCGCAGTCAATCCGGATGCTTTAGAAACCTGCGATGGCGTAGACAATGATTGCGATACATCGACTTCTGAGGACGGTACCGCTGCCTGGACAGACAGCACGGGAGCCCTCACCGATGTGACGGCAAGCGTGACCGGGTCTGAGCAGACTCCCGCGGTCTTTACGGTGCCTGGTGGAACCCTCAACTTCTGTGATGGCACCTATTATGTGAACTTGAAGCTAGAAGGCGATGTGAACATCACCTCGCAGAGTGAAGACCCCAGCCTGACGGTACTGGATGGGGCGGGTAGCGACTCTGTGATTCAAATGGGTGGCGTGACCGAAGATGCTGTGTCGATTGTGGATGTGTCCATTACCGGTGGAAATGGAGGCGGTATTCCAGGCATCTTTGAAGATGTTGGAGGAGGGGTTCTCTGCGGCGGACTCGATCCGAATACCTTCACGGAAGTTCCCGTGGAGTTGTCGATCGATAATGTGTTGATTTACGGAAATAATGCGCAGTTGGGTGCAGGTGGCTTGTTGGCGCTTGGATGCAACTTGACCATCAGCAACTCGGAATTCAGCAGCAACACTGCGGGTGTTGCGGGCGGATTGGCAGCATTTGGTGGTACCCATACACTGACGGAAGTCGACATTATCGACAACATGGCCAATGAATATGCTGCTGGATTGGATTTCGAGCAATTCATGAGTCTACCGGTAGTGACGCTCGATTCTGTTCGAGTCAGCGGCAACGACGTTGCTGATGAAGGCGCTTCAGGTGCCTATATTTCAGCGGATACTGTGTCGTGGGTCGGCACGGCCGGGAGTGGAACCTCCGGTGTGTATGGCAACACGGGACCAGAGGAGACTTCTGGTTTGCTTGTGGTGGCCAACGAATTCATTGCCAACCTTGTCGACTTCGGAAGCGAAGCGGATGGTACGGACAATGATGGCGTTGATCTATATTTTGAGCCCTTCACCGGGGACTACGGCGGGTATCAGATTGAAGACGATGCGAGCTTCACGTGTGATGCAGATTTCTGCGGCACGCCGACTACGGCGGTGCTGGGCACCAACACCTATGAAGGACAGTTGGATGCAGCCTTCTTGATCGGCAATGTCATCGAGGCGACTACCGACGATACACTCGATAGTTTTGCTTATGATTTGACCAATACGGTGAGCTCCAATTGCAGGGCCCGCTTTGCCGTCTTGAGCACTTCTGCTGTATCTACCACCACGACAACGACCTGGGATGTGATCTGGACAAGCGCGCTCGTCCCCGTGGACAAAACTGCTGTGACGGACTCCGGTTTTGTCGGGCTGCCGGTAGAGAGCGGGTTGTTCTATGGTCTAGGGGTTGCTGCAAACTGTGAGTTGACCGTGACCTTCGACCCGACAACGACCAACACCACAGGCGGTTTCGGGACTGGAGTGGGCTACTTTGGTCTTGAGGTAGACCAGTCCTTCTGGCCCTCTTCCACTGTGGACGTCGAGGACTACTTCTCGGAGTATGGAGCGATGCTCCATCAAGAAGTCACCCACACGGATCTCTAAATCGATGCGCTTGTTTCTACTTTCCGGTGTCTTGTTGGGGTGTCCTGGTAAGAATACCGGTGTGGATCCACGGGATCGGCCTGAAGAGAGCGATGTGGAAACAGAGGATACAGACGTCGATCTGACGCCTCAGTTCGAGTTCCAAGTTGCTGTAATCCCTGAGGACATCCAGGCGACCATGCGGGGAATCACGTGGACATCCGACTGTCCAGTGTCTCTCAATGATTTACGGATGGTCAGCCTGACCCACTGGGATTTTGAGGGTCAAGCCACCACGGGCGTGTTGATCGTTTCCGAGGACGCGGCAGGCTCGCTTGAAGGGGTGTTTCGGACCGCTTTTGAGACGGGCTTTGCGATAGAAAAAATGCGTCCCATCGTGGAGTTTGGTGGTAGTGATGATGCGTCTATGGCCGCCAACAATACCTCGGCGTTCAATTGTCGCAAGGTGACAGGCGGCAGTAGTTGGTCGCAGCACAGCTATGGAGATGCGATTGATTTCAATCCTATCCAGAACCCGTATGTGCGTGGTTCAAGTGTGTATCCATCGGCAGGTGAACCCTACAGCCAGCCGGATCAGCGCGATGCGTCTGTGATGGGATTGTTGACCGATGAAAGTCCGGTGGTTCTGGCCTTCATGGACTTGGGCTGGGGGTGGGGCGGTGACTGGTCGTCATTGAAGGACTACCAGCATTTTTCCGAGAACGGGAACTAAGCGCGAAGAAAGGGATCGACGCGGCGTAAAGTCGCCGCTATGCTTCAGTGCCGGTACAACCCATGTACTTTGGAGGCAGGATGCGGCTCTCTTCATTGCTTTTACTCACCATCTGCTCGTTGGGCGCACTATCAGGCTGCGGGGAAAAAGACCCTGAAACCGGTGATGACACCGGAAATGGTGTTGATTCTACGCCTGTGGACAATGATGGTGACGGGTACACGTCGGATGTGGACTGTGATGATGCGGATACGGATACCCATCCGGATGCGGTCGAGTTGTGCGATGGTCTCGACAATGACTGCGACGGAGAGAC
>Ga0163179_10000551_pt1 | contig 26966 bp, 28 predicted proteins | sample AtlANTMetagenome_FD_109643 | JGI IMG/M metagenome (GOLD analysis project Ga0163179, IMG submission 109643) | Marine eukaryotic phytoplankton communities from the Atlantic Ocean - Atlantic ANT 2 Metagenome | ecosystem: Environmental > Aquatic > Marine > Oceanic | place: North Atlantic Ocean...
ATTTGAATATCATGTAAACATGGCACGTTGGATGGGGTTCGGTAAAAGTTTTCAAGATGGTTGCAAGATTAATGTACACATCTCCGGTAGGCAAGGTCCTGCAGGAATTATTAAAGCAATACCCAGACTATCGCCCGAAGCACGTAACCTATTAACAATCGAAAATGATGAAATGGGTTGGGGATTAGAATCTTCATTAGAATTAGAAAAACATTGTGCATTGGTGTTGGACATACATCATCATTGGGTACGCACAGGAGAATACATACAAGCAAATGATGACAGAGTAAAAAGAGTTGTAGACAGTTGGCGTGGAGTAAGACCGACTATGCACTATTCTTATTCGAGAGATGAATGGTTGACTCCTGCTTATCCTAATGCAGAAGATATGCACAAAGGATTTCATGATATGGAAACACTATTGAGCAAAGGTTGTAAAAAACAAAAATTACGAGCACACTCAGAGTTACTACCAAATCGTGCAGTCAATGAATGGGCATTAAGTTTTCTACCGCAATTAGACATACAGGTAGAAGCAAAGATGAAAAATCAAGCGGCAGAACAATTACACACTCAGGCTGAAGAACTAGGATTAGTTTAAAAATAAATACAGCATATGAAATACGATCAAATCACGGAATCGAAAACTCGAGAAGATAAACTTGAAGTTGTGAAACTACCTTACAAGTTAGGAGATCTTTCACCTGTGCTTTCCAAAAAGAATATTGATTATCATTACAATGTTCTAACAAAAGCATACGTAAGAAGATACAATGAAAAAGAAGGAGATCCTAATTTTAATTATGGTGGAGCAAAACTTCATAATATGTTTTGGAGTCAACTACGTAAACCTAAACCAGGAAATAAACCTAGTGGTGCTGTAAAAGAATTAATCAATAAAAATTTTGATTCATTCGATGCATTTAAAAAAGAAATTTTTAGAATGTCTATGACCATACAAGGTTCAGGTTGGGTTTATCTTTCAAAAAACGGCTCAATCAAAACAACACCTAATCAATCATATAAAACTGATATATTGATGCCGGTTGATATGTGGGAACATTCATACATGGATTATATTCCTGCCAAAGATGCTAAAAAGAAATATATGGACGGCATGATGAGAATTATCAGTTGGGACGTTATAAATCAAAGATTAGAATCATAGGAGGAAAAACAATGATAACTAAAGCACAAAAATGGATTCAGGCTAGAATCAAAGAAAGAACAACACTAGATGGTGCTCTTTTAATTTTAGCAGGAATTTGTTTCTTAATTTTCAAACCTATAGCAAGTATAGTGGCATACGGAGCAATTGCCTACGGTGCTTGGACTATTTGGAAATCTGAATAATTATAGAGAACTAATAGGTGTGTCGCTTGATGCGTCCATTTTAAGAACCTGTCTTTGTTTAACACCTTGTTGTTGAGCAAACTTCTTAGGATTGCACTTGTGACACACGTGTTTATAAAAATTAGTTAATCTTTTCTTTTCAATTTTTCCTTTTGCTCTTGAAAATTCTTCACCACACGAATCACAACTAAAAAAATAGAAGGTTTTTGTTCTAAGCAAAACATGGATTTTGCCTAGTTTGCTTTTTCTTTTTGTTTCAGTTTTTACTGTCTTTTCACCTTTAAACATATACTTATTTACATTAGCATTTATAAAATTTCCATAAATACAAATGAAATAGGACACAATTTTATGCCAGTAATGACATTGACAAGCACAGCAGAACAAAAAATTAAAGAACTGTGTGCAAAACAAGATAAGTGGGCAGTGCATTTAAGCATAAAAGGTGGCGGCTGTGCTGGTTTTTCCTATGATTGGGGATTTATGGATCAAGCAGATATAACTGATTCAGATGAACTGATTGAAGTAGAAGGTGGAAAATTAGTGATAGACCATTCAAGTGTAATGTTTCTTTTAGGAACTGAATTGGATTATATTGATGAAGTTTGGGGTGCCCATTTTGATATCAAAAATCCAAACGCAAAAAGCAGTTGCGGTTGTGGAGAAAGCATTCAGTTTGATATGGATAAAATAAATGGCTAAACAGTTTATTAATATTGGTATAGAAGGGAACGACGGTACAGGCGATAGTATCAGAGATGCGTTCAACAAAACCAATGAAAATTTTACAGAATTATATGCTGTCTTCGGACAAGGTGGACAGATAGGTTTTACATCATTAAGTGATACTCCAGATACATTAGGTTCAGGCAAAATACCTGTAAGTAATTCGGCTGGAAATGCAATTACAATGAAAGGCATATCTGGAACAGGTATCACAGTAGACACAACAAGTGATCCTGCAAACATCGTTATTGATGTTACTTCAACAGATGTGCAATCAGACACATCACCTGAACTAGGTGGTCCATTAAAAGGAAATAGTTTTGGTATAGGTGGAATTGCAATAACTCAAACAGCAGTAAACGATTTCAACACAACACATGGTGCAAATATAACTTTAGATGATTTAGTAATCACAAAAGGTTATGCAGATCAAAGATATATTCAAACAGGATCAGGTGGTGTTGCAGGAGAAGTAAGAGTAAGAGACGAACCTGCCAATGCAACAGAATACACAAAACAAATATCAACTTATGCAAGTGGTAATCTTAATATTCCTACACACGGATATACCGTTGCGTCAAATGGTTTACCTTTTGTTTACAGTTCAACAGGAACAGATGCAAACAATTTAACATCTGGAAATACTTATTACATTAGATTTGTAGACGGAAACACAATTTCTTTACATCCTAGTGAAGCAGAAGCACAAAACGATAATGATGCAACTAGAGTAAAAGTTTCTGCAAGTGGTGGTTCAGGCACACAAACAATTAGAGATGCCGCATACAATTCAACATTATCAGGTTTTTATCTAGAAACTGAAGCAATACAAAGACAATCAGCAGTAAGACGTCAAGGCGACACAATGACTGGTAACTTGTTCTTAAGTGACCACCCTGGAGATTTGTCTGGTTCAGGAACACCAAACGGTACAAACGATTTACAAGCGGCAACAAAATATTATGTTGATAATACAAGTTATGCTTCAACTACAAATTTATATGTAACCACAGCAGGTGATGACACAATGACTGGTGTACCAGCAGACAAATATGGTAGATCACAGGCTTATGCATATGGCAGTATATTAGCGGCTTGTCAAAGAGCAGAACAAATTATAGATTCAAGTCCTACTGAACCTGGACCTTATGTACAAACAGTTACATACAATTCAGGAGCAAGTAATTCAACAGTTAGTACCGCGGCAACAACAACACCTACGGCACAAACAGCATTTAAATCTTTGATGACATCAAACAAAGATTTTATAATGGCTGAAACTGTTGCGTACATCAATCAAACATATCCAACCTTCACATACAATCAAGCAACTTGTAAAAGAGACTTAGGTTTAATCATTGATGGTATTATAATTGATGTAATGAATGGATTAACAGCGAACTTCCAATCAATACAAGCAGGTAAAAGATATTACAATTCAAACAGTGGATTAAAAGCAATTAGACAACAAGCAACAGAAACACTTGCGGCAATTAACTTTGCAAAATCTTTATCGATTGTAAATGTTTTAGGAAATACAGCACCAGGTACAACCTATCAAGGAAAATTTGCTGTACGTACAGAAGGATTATCAGCAAACACTTTAACTATATTTGCAGGTGCAAACAGTTATGTTCACACTTATGTGAGTGGTGGTACAGTTACGTTTGGTGGAAACACTATAAACATCACAACAGCCACTTACAATAATAATTCAGGTATGGTAACAGTCACAACAGCAACACCACACGGTGCAGTGGCTGGTGACATTGTGCAGGTTGCTAATATTACTTGGAGTTGTTCATTAGGTAACAAAGTATATCCAGAAATAAAAACACAAACAATTGACTTATTACAAACTGTTAACCAAGCAGGAAAAGATTCAGCAAGTGCTAAATTTGATGTTATAACAACTGTAATTCAAAACTTTAGCAATATACCAGCACAGGTAGATGGTTCTACTTACACAATTACAATTAGCAATGGTGGTGCTGGATATGTAGATCAGAATCAGCCAAACAATAAAGATTTAGTTGTTGGTAAAGTAATCAGAGGTAAAACTTCAAAAGCAGTTGGACAAATTGTAAGTGTAACCGCTGGAGCCAACAATGACACACTTGAAGTATTTTTAATTGAACCAAAAGAATTCCAAGTAGGTGAAGAATTAGACTTTGGTAATGCTGTTAAAAACAAACAGATTACAATTAGAGTTGAATCAGGAATATATGAAGAACAAATGCCAATTAAGGTTCCGGCAAACGTTTCAATCAAAGGTGACGAATTTAGAAGAACAATTATAAGACCGGCACCTGGTGTGTCCACTTCACCATATGCAAGTATCTATTTCTTTAGAGATACTACGTTTGATGGTTTAACAATAGCAACACAAAATTATGGATATCATTATCTAACAGATGTAACGAATTCAGTTAGTGCTAAGAAGAATAACAATCAGATGGACGTGTTCTTAATGAACGATGCATCTATTATTAGAAATATTACATTCCAAGGACAAGGTGGATTTGCTGAAGTACTAGATCCAAATGGACAAGTGCTTACAAAATCACCATACACACAAACAGGTTCATCTTTTTCACAAAGCATTAACACAAAATCATTTAGAGGTGGTATGTTGGTTGATGGTTTTGCTGGTAACGTTGAAACAAGAATTACTAACATCACAAACGCATTTCAATTAGATATTGCTTCATTGGCAGGCACAGGTTTATTTTTACGTAAACCACAAATGCCAGCACCTTTCTATATAAACGGTGCAAGATATCAAGTTGCGGCAATTACAAACTATGATCAATCCGCAGGTACAGCCACAATTAGACTTGCTTCAAGTTCAAACGGTGGTAATGGTTACACAGGTTCAACACCATATGCTATAATAATTCAAACTGCTGGTAATAGATCATTACTTGCAAATGACTTTGTGCAAATAAATGATTTAGGTTATGGATTAATTGCAACCAATGGTGGTTTATCTGAACAAGTTTCTACGTTCACTTACTACTGTCATACAGCCATGTATGCAAATAATGGTGGACAAATTAGAGCATTGAATTGTTCTAGTGCAAATGGTAATTATGGTTTAGTTGCTGAAGGTTCAAATCCAAATGAATTAATAGATAACATCACACTTGGTGACAATATGACACAGTGTGGTTTAATTTTTAATGATGGAACAACAAACTATCAACAGAATGTAGATGGCACAGCAATTTATGTTTATGATTTAGAATATGCACCATTCAACTTGTCTGAAGTTGAAATAGATCACGGTGGTGCGATAGGAATTATAAGATATGAAGTTTCTAATGTAGAGGCAACAAATGCTCCAAGTCAACCTGCAACAAGAGACGGAACAGTATACAAAATAAACTTATCAACAGCAGGAACTAATTTAACATCTACAACTGGATTAAAAGGTCCATTGACAGAAGATACAGCAGTTACAATTAGAGCCAGCAGATCATTTAGATTTGAAGATTTAATAGACGTTGCACCAACAAGACCTAGTACGGCTGTGGTGTTTGATGAATACACTACCGCTGTTTACAGATCAACAGCATTCCAAGTAAATGATCCAATAGGTAACGCATTACCATCTAATCAAGCAATCATCACAATGGATTCTCCATTTGATACTGTGAAGATGAATGTTAATATGCCTGAATGTCAGAACAACACTTTCGCTGGCGCAGGAACAACAATGGGTAACACTGTTGGCGACGTGGTTATTGCAATTGACAAATTAACTCAAGCAACTGATATCTCTAGAATCAACAACAACGATATGTTGATTGGTTGGGACGGTAAAGTTCATAGAGTACAGAATTATGTCGACAGAGGAACTTTTGCCACAATTGAATTAGTTGATGTTAATAATATTAATGCAACTCCAATTGGAACAGGTATACAAAGTGTACTTTATAGAGCAAATACTTCTGTAACTTTAAGAGCAAACTTGGCAGACAATGAAACAGGTACTATCACAGTATCAATTTCAACTTGTAGAGCAACCGGACATGATTTCTTAGATATAGGAACTGGCGGATTTAACACAACAAATTATCCAAATGTAATTTATGGTGATCCTCAAGATCCAGTTCAAGCATACGAAGTAGAAGAACGTGGCAAAGGACGTGTGTTCTATGTGTCAACAGACCAAGACGGTTTCTTTAGAGTTGGAAAATACTTTACTGTGGACCAAGGTACTGGTACTGTAACATTCTCGGCTTCAATTGCTTTAAGTAACTTGGACGGTATAGGATTTAAACGTGGAGTTGTTGTTGCAGAATTCAGTTCTGATTCAGCAATGACTGATAACTCATCAGACACTGTGCCTACTGAATCTGCTATCAGAGGATATGTTAATAGAAGATTAGGTTGGGATCACAACAATCAACAGGTAGGTAACCCAATTGGTGCTGGTGCTGTGGCAAGAGATGGTACTACACCATTCACAGACAATATCAGTGCTGGTGGATTTAGATTACAAAATTTAGCAGATCCAGGTGTGGATCAGGATGCCGCAACAAAATCATATGTTGATAATTTAAATTATCAAACTGACGAAGTGGTCAACAACAGAGATGTAAACATTATAACTCCAATACAATCTGGACAACTTTTAATTTTCAATGGCAAACATAGAATTTATACAACACCAGCAAATGGTGGATTGTTTGGAGGTGGTGACACAATTACAGGTTCCAACAGTGGTACAACAGCAACAATTATAGATTTATTACAAGCATCAGTTCCTGGTTATGGTTTAGCAACAAGAATCACATACACAGTTACAGGTGGAACGAACTTTAATTTAAATGACACAATTGATAACGGCTCTGGTGTAACTGCTAGTGTAATAGATGGTCCGATTGATGAAATAGGAAATGCTGTTGAAGATGCCAATTCAGATGTAAACATCACAGCATCAAGAGATTCATCATCTACAAAAATAGATTTACAACTTGCGGCAGGTTCAATTATTAATGCAGATATTTCACCAACAGCATCAATCAGTCAAAGTAAATTGGCAATGCAGGCGGCAACAACAAGAGCCAATGCAACAAATATTTTACAATCTGATTTAGGACTTGCAAGTTTTGATTCAGATGATTTCCAAATTACAGATGGTTGGGTAACAATTAAAGGTGGATCAATTGACTTAGATGATTTACCAAGTCTTGCACAATATCAAGCATTAGCAAGATCAACAGCAGGTACAGGTGCTCCGGAGGCAGTTAGTTTCACAACTATTGTAGAAGGTGGCGGAGGTGTTGTTGATGGAGACTTTGCAGGTGAGGTTGCGGCTGTATCAGATCCTGGTGAAGCGTTAATTAAAACAGGTGCTGGCACATATGGATATTCTAATGTAACTAATTCTAGAGAAGCAAACAGCATTTTAAAAACAGATGCTAATTCACAATTAGACTTAACAAAATTAGCACTGGAAGGCAACACAGCATTTGATGTAGATTCTTCTAAAGTAAGATTAACAACACAAGGTGGAGTTGTTGCATATGAAGTGATAGGTTCAACCAATGCTAACACAGTTCATACTTTCACAGGTAACCAATTTGGATTTGGTGGAGCAGATGCAACACCTAGCACATCAAACGATAATGGTTCTGCTCAAAACACAGTACCAGCATTGGCAAGTGATTACATCTACGCAAAAACAATTGAAGATGGAAACAAAGGTTCTAACTTTACAGGAATTGTGTTTGGTGCAAGTAGCAGTTATATCAATCCATATGATGATTCATCTGAAGGTAAAATAGGTATTGTTGCTAATGGTGTAACAACTGTAATTGCTTCACAAGAAGGTTTAATACCAGGAGGTGGTGCATCAGGAATTAATTTAGGTTCATCCACAAAACGTTTTGACGAAGTCCATGCAAACAGAATGAAAGCAGACATCTTTGATGGTGTTGCAACATCGGCTCAGTATGCTGACTTGGCAGAGAAATTTCAAGCAGATCATAACTATCAGCCAGGCACAGTTTTAATGTTCGGTGGTCCAAAAGAAGTATCAATTTCAATTGGTGAAAACAACAGAGCAGTTGCTGGTGTTGTTTCGCACAGTCCTGCATACTTGATGAACACTGCATTGACAAGTGATGACAGTGTTGAAGTTGCAATGATGGGAAGAGTTCCTTGTAAGGTTATAGGAAAAATTAGAAAAGGTGATATGTTGGTGACATCAAAAGAAAATGGTGTTGCAACAGCAAGTGAAGATCCTAAACTGGGTACAGTGATAGGTAAAGCATTACAAAATTACGACAGTGATCAAATTGGTGAAATAGAAATTGTGGTAGGTAAATTATAATGGCTATACAGGTAATAAACATAGGAACAAGTCCAAACAAAGGTGATGGTGAACCATTAAGAACAGCCTTTGATAAGATTAATGATAATTTTTCAGAACTGTCTCTGAAAGTAACTAATCTTGAGACAGGTGGTGTCACAGTCACAACTGGTGACATAAAAGGTTCCGTGTTTGGTGACGATTCAACATTACTTGTTGATGGTGTAAACAGCACAATACCTTCAGCAAATTTATCTGGTGCACTGCCGGCAATAGATGGTTCAGCATTAACAGGATTATTTTCAGGTGCGTATGCAGACTTAACTGGAAAACCAACTTTGTTTTCAGGTGCATATGGTGACTTAACAGGTTCTCCAACAAATGTCAGTACATTTACAAATGACTCAGGTTACTTAACTTCAGTACCAGCACAGACTTTTGTTTCCTTAACAGACAGTCCAGCGAACTTTACAGGACAAGCAGGAAAATTTGTCAAAGTTAACGCAGGTGAAAATGCTTTAGAATTTGATACTGTGGCTGGTGGTGGAATTACAGATATTATACAAGACACAACTCCGCAACTTGGTGGGAACCTTGATTTAAACAGTAAAAATGTAACTGGAACTGGAAATGTAAACATCACTGGTTCATTAACAGCAACAAGTGGAACATTAGGTGCGATACAATTAATCGACAACAATATTAAATCAACAGACTCAACTCAATTATCAATACAAACTCCAACAAGTTTCACAAATGCTGGAGCACCTGGAGTTACAATAGACGGCAATATTACATTTGAAGCCACTGGTGCTATCACAGGTCCGACAGTTGACATCTATGGAATAGGAAACGGACAAGTTAAAATAGGTAACACAGGTTCATCTGTTAATCCAGTTAAATTAGGTAATGCAAACACTGACGTTTCAGTCGAAGGTGATTTGACAGTTGATGACGAAGCAAAATTTCAAAGAGGAGTACAACACAAATATTCCACAATAGATTCAGCAACAGGTGTAACTGCACATGATTGCAACAACGGACAATTCTTTAGACACACAAACATACAAGGTGACATAACAGTCAACTTAACAAATTTAAATTTAAACAATGGATATTCAACAGAAATAGTATTGTTTATAGAACAAGGTGTTTCTGCTAGAAACGTTATTGCACTTCAGATAGCCGGACAGGCACAAACTTTTCATGTACAAAGTGGACAAACCGTTAATACAAACACCAAAGATACAATCTTAATTAAAATATGGAGAACTGGTACAGGTTCTACAGATTATATTGCAATGAGGGAGATTTACAATCACTAGTAAATAGTTAATATGGCAAACAGGATACCTTTAGTAGTAGACACAACAGACGGCAATAAGATAAAAGAATTACCAGTCGGTGATAATCTTGACCTTACAAATTCGTCTTTGTTGAATGCCACAAGTGTACAAACACAAACACTGTCAATTGGTGGTACAGCATTCACAGGTTCATACACAGAACTAACAAATAGACCAACAATACCAGCAGACATTAGTGATCTAACAGACACACAAAGTTTATTGGGCCAAGGTGGTGGCGGTGGTAACACAATTATACAAGGTGGCGGTGGATTAATCATCACAGCAGATGATTCTGTTCAAAGAACAATATTGCCAGGCAACACACTACAAATTCAAGGTTCAGGTGATGTCAGTACAAGTTTCACAAATGTAGGTGGCACAGACACACTAACAATTTCTGTTTCACAAAATCAAGACAACAATACCACATACACTTACACAGCAGTTGATGGTAATGATGCAAATTCAAAAAGATTAAGACTAACAGACAGTACCAGTGCAACACAGGACGTCACTTTGGTGGCTGGCACAAATGTTGGTATCACAAGAAGTGGTAGCGAATTAACTTTAACATCCACAGACACAGATACAAGTTATGGATTAAGCAGTGCCACAGATGGTGATGGTGATGTTGTGATGAGATTAACAAGTTCAGGTGGCGCAACTGATGATGTAAAAGTTACACCTGGTACAAATATATCTGTCACAAGAACAAATGACACAAGTTTTGTAATCAACAACACACAAACACTAGCAAACGCATTTGGAAGATTTATTGTTGGTTCATCTAATGTTGATGCCACTTCAACAGGAGATGCATTAACACTCAACGCAGGTTCAGGTATTTCACTTACACCAAATGTTGCTAACAGAACAGTTCAAATAGACAACACCTTTGTTGATCAAAGTTTATTCCAATCTGTTTCTGCTGATACAGGTTCAAGAACAGCACAGAATACCACAGACAGTTTAAGCATTATTGGTGGAACGGGTATTAGTACATCAATCACAAACAATGTATTAACTGTGGAATATGTAGGTGCATCAGGTGGAGCATCAAACAATTTTGAAACTATTGCTATTGGAACTCAAGAAGCAAACGTACAGATGATTGCAGATGATCCTAACGATACATTATTCATAGCAGGAGCAGGACATATTTCAATTGCAGGAACAGGATCAGGTGCAGGCACAACAGTGGATCAGATCACAATTGGTTCATCAATTACAGCATTGTTCACAAGTGTTGATGGTGATACAGGAACAAAAACTGCAACAGGTTTAACAGAAAATTTAAAAATTAAAGGTGGTTCAGAAATTTCAACAGCAGTAAATGGTTCAGGTGAACTTGTAATTGATTATACAGGTGCAGGTTTGGCAACTGCCGACAACCATGCATACAAAACAATTACAATCACAACAGGTGGTGGAGTTCAAGCAAGTTCCAATGTTGACACACTTAATATTGCGCCAGGCACAGGAATATCAATTACTGGCAATGCGGCAACTGACACAATATCATTTGAAAACACTTCTCCAAATGTGGACCAAAACATTTTCTTAAATGTATTAGCAGGTGGACAAACAATAACAGCAGATACACCAACAGACACTTTGGCTTTTGTTGCAGGCACAGGAATAAGTGTGTTAGGAAATGCCACAAGTGATGAAATCACAATCACAAACAGTGCACCTAACGTTGATCAAAATATTTTTGCTGGTATTCAGTATGGTGGAAATCTAATCACACCTGCAACTGCAAGTACAAATTTAACTTTATTAAGTGGTGGTGGAATAGATTTTTCTTTAAACAATTCAACTAAAGAATTAACATTTACAAACACAACACCTAATGTTGATCAGAATATTTTTGCAAATGTGGCTGTCAGCGGACAACCTACTGTTACAACAGCAAGTACAAATGAAGTGTTGACTTTTGTAGCAGGAACAAATGTATCTATTACAACAGATAATACAGCGAAATCAGTTACAATTAATTCAACAGCATCAGGTGGTAATCAAAATTTATTCTCTGAAGTTGCTGTTACAGGCGGAGGATCAAACATTGTAGCAGATTCAAACACTGACACATTAACTTTCACAGCAGGAACAGGTATCAGCATAAATGCTAATCCTACAACAGACACAATTTCAATCACAAACACATCACCAAACGTAAATCAAAATGTGTTTGAAACGTTCAATGCTGATTCAGGATCATATGTTGCGGCGGCGGCAACTGATGAATTCAATATTGTAGGTGGCACAGATATATCAACAAGCATCACAGGTTCAACACTTACCATCAATTACACAGGTGGTGGCGGTGGCGGCGGAAGTCAAAATCTTTTTGCCACAGTGGCAGGTGACTCAGGTTCTACAACAGCAAACACACAAACTGACACACTTACAGTGGCAGGTGGCAATGATATTGCTACATCAATAACAGGCGATACAGTAACAATATCTGCTAGTCGTACAAGAACAACTGCAAACGTAACCACTGGAAGCATAGCAAATAATTCATCCACTGATGCTACAATTACTGGATTTAAAACATATGCATTATACAAAATTCAAACCACTGCGGCATCTTGGGTGAGACTTTACACAGACACAGCAAGTAGAACAGCAGATGCTAGTAGAACACAAGGTGTTGATCCGGCTCCTGATGCAGGTGTTGTTGCAGAAATAATTACAACTGGTGCAGATACAGTTTTAATGTCACCATTTGTAGGCGGCTTTAACAATGAATCAAGTCCAACAACTGATATTCCAATAAGGGTAACAAATTTAAGTGGCGGGTCCACAACATTTACTATCACGTTAACACTTCTTCGTTTGGAGGATTAATATGAAACAGATATACGATGTGGTGCTTGTTGCTAACACAGACAAACAAGCATTCGTAGACAGTTTCGATAGCGATACTCAGGCTGACTGGTGGAACATGATGTCTGAAATGCCAACACTTATCTGCATGAATGTTGAAGATAGTTTTTTAGAAACATTCAAACAAGACCCAAGGATAGTAAAAGTAGAAGAAAGATTGCAAGCCTTTCCAGCCAGTTTACCTGCGTTTCATAGCATAACCAAAAATGTCTGGTCAAGTACAAGCACACTATCAACCTTCAATAATGGCGCTGATTATATGCCTTTACAGTTTTACGTTGACACAGATATAATACAAAGTTCACAAACTGTTGGAGCAAATGATCAAACTAACACCATTTCAAATGCAACTTATCAAAGTAGATGGACAGGAAAGCACGTTGACATCGTGACACTTGAAGTGGGTCCTGTTAATTCATCACGTGTAGGTTATCATGATTCACATCCTGATTTTGACGATCCAGATAATCCAGGCACTAGCAGATGGATTCCAATGAATTGGCAAGATTTAGAAGAAGCAAGTAATAATCAGATCACTAGCAATAGTTGTGTTAGTGACCATGGAGCAGGAGTATTGAGTGCGTCAGGTGGGTCTATATGTGGTTTTGCTAAGAAAGCCAATTTAAGAGCCGCTTACTTGGTCACAGGTGATGGAACAGTTGAATGTATCAATGCCATCACTGCATGGCACAACAATAAAAGTGTTAACCCAACAACTGGTGTAAAAAATCCAACTATTATGATTGCTGAATATCAATATGTAAGAAACAGAGCAAGAGCAGTTTTAATAGATGATGTTCAAAGTATTACAACTCCATCAGGAACAATTAATAGACCAGGCGGCAGTTGGGGAACTGACTTTACATCATTTGTAAACAATGGTATAATGCCTTTCAAAGTTTTAGATCCAGATACTGTAACATGGAATTGGTGTTGTGTCTTTCCTGAACAGGCTGTTTTTTCATCATTGAACACGGCTTTAGAAGCGGCATGGGACGCAGGTATTATCAATATGAATGCCGCTGGAAACGACGGTGGAGTATATGTTAAGTATACGGATTCAAGATTTCAAGGAACTTATTGCACAACTTCAGGCACAATTACTCAATACAGTATCACCTCAGATAACGACGTCACAAAGACCACAACGTCGACATCGCAATGGTTTCCTTTTTACAGTTACAATCCAATTGGTTCTGAAAAAGGTATTGATGTTGCCGCAGGACAGAATTCAGAAACTCATCCTGTGCTAGATCCATACACAGTTCGAGGACCTGGTATAGATATAGTTGGCTTAGGCGCTTATACATGGACAGCATATCCAAGTTTACAATATAACGATGGATATAGATTTGGAAATTTCAGCGGAACCAGTTGTGCCACTCCTACTGTGGTAGGCAAAATGGCTTGTTTATTGGAAAGATACTACACTTACAATGGTCAGTATCCTACGCCTAATCAAGCAAAACAAATTTTACTTTCAGAAGCACAGGAAATAGTGAAAGATGTAAGTACTACAACTTGGAGCAATGTTCCTTCTGCTTTTACTGATTATTCAAAAAGTGAATTAGCAAGTACACAAGATAAACTTAATCATATTCAGGATGGTTATTGGAGTGCAAATGGTGGATTAAGATTTTTAGATTTATTAGGAACCACAAATAAAAGGGCATATCATAATGCACATAGTTTTGATAGGAAGCACACACAAGGTAAACGCCCAATTTCAGGCCCTGTGTATCCAAGACCTAGACGGAAACGCAAAGGATAAATACAGTTATGGTACAGAGCACAATCAATATTGGAACACTAGCAAACGATGGCACAGGTGATGATTTAAGAGAAGCCTTTATTAAAGTTAATAATAATTTTAATGAATTATATGTTAGAACACCTGAAAGCACAACTGCTTCAAACAAATTGCCAGATGATGCCACAACTGCTGGAGTATTTGCAGACAAAACCAACGACAATTTAAATTTTAAAAGTTTAAAAGCAGGTCCAAACATTTCACTCAGTAATGATGCTAATCAAATAACAATCACTTCTTCAGGTATTGTTACAATCTTCTTGAGCACACAAAGTGGATCATTAACTCCAATTGGTGCACAAGGTAATGTAACATTCACTGGTACAGGTGGAACAAGAACATCAGGTTCAGGAGCAACATTAACCATAGACAGTCAATTAGCAAATGAATTAACACCAACACTAGGTGCAAATTTAACTGGTGGTGGTTATGATATCACAGGCGTTGGCACAGTCACAGCAACAAATTTTAATGGTTTATTAAAATCCAAAGACATAACAGATTTAGACAGTCTAGTAGGTTTTGACTTTGGTAACATGGACGGCAACATAAACAACATATTAGAGTGGGTAGAATCATTCAATCCGGTTAATATGGGTACTTTTACTGCTCCTGCTTCACAGACAGTAAACTTAGGTTCTATCTAATCCACTTTTTACATCCAGATAAATATCTATATCATGCATGATTTATGGACAGTACAAACAGGACACAATCTCGGCACATTTCAAGAAAAAGTGCCTACAACCATAGCATTACCTATTAGTGGTGCAGACACAATTCAAAAAATAGCAGGCACAATACCACCTGGATTGAGATTAGAAGGTTCCAATATAACAGGTACACCATTTCAAGTAAGTAGATCAACACAATACGAATTTTGTTTAAGAGCAAAGCATGACACAGGCATTCAAGATAGAACTTTCACAGTAAACATAGAAGGTCCAGATGCACCTACATGGATAACACCAACAGGTTTATTGCCAGTAGGCGGTAGTAGCCAATTGTTTATATTAGACAGTGCTTATGTTGATTATCAATTACAAGCCATAGATGCAGATTTAAGTGCAAACGCCACATTAGAATATTATATTCCAGAAGGCAGTGGCACATTACCACCAGGACTTACTCTATCAAGCACAGGAAAAATTTCAGGATTGGTGGATCCAATACTTGCATTGGACATTGCTTCTAGCACAGGTTATTATGATTCAAACGATTATGCATCTTCTCCATTTGATTTTGGTTTATCAGGTTCAGTTGCAAATCAAAGTTTTTATTTCGACATTAAAGAATTTCAAGAATTATACAATCAAGGAGTTACAACTCGTAATCAAAGAAAATTAAACAGATATTATTCTTTTACTGTAAATGTAACAGATGGAGATTCAACAACAAGCAGAGATTTTCAAATATTTGTTGTAGGAGATGATTTTTTAAGAGCAGACAATACTATCATGCAAGTGGGTACAGGTGTATTCACATCAGATGGAACGTTCTTACGAAATCCACAATGGTTAACTCCAGCAGACTTAGGTTTTAGAAGAGCAAACAACTATGTAACAATATATTTAGAACTGTATGATCCAAACACAATACCAGGACAAGTAAATTATATACTTGAAAGACAAAATAGTGATAATTCTGACAGTGTTTTACCTGAAGGAACATCTTTAGATTCTGCAACAGGAGAAATTGCAGGCAGAGTTCCATATCAACCAGCAATAACAAAAGAATATAAATTTACAGTCACAGCAATTAGATCAGGAACAGGTTCCGATTTAGTATCAGTAAGTATTTTTCCGTTTGAAGACACACAACAAGGATTGGATCAAGTTAAAATTGTAAAACTTTCAACAGATGCAAGTGATGGATTAGATGATTTACAAAGTCTAGTCAATAAAAAAATCACAATCAATAAAACAGAATACACAATATCAGGCGTTGACGGTTCAGACCAAAGATATGATGTGTTAACTTTAAGTTCGGCATTGGTCAGCAATGATTTATTAGTGTACACAGGCACAGTTTATGAACCTGTACCTTATAGAAATGGCATACAAAACTTAATCACAAGAGCAAACAATGAAATTTTTGTTTACAACAGAGTTGACAAAGACAAATACAAAACAAGAACATTAAGAATTAATAACGTTGATTATGTGATTGATGATATTCAAACTGTTTTAAGTGAAGGTCAACCACAAGATCAAGGCATAGCAAGTGCCACTGCAATGGAGAAATTAATTTTAAACATTCCATTACAATCAGGATTTGTAAACGGACAAAATATAAGCATTGGTGCATTTAAAAATGAAGTAACTACCTTAGATATTTTATTGAAAAGTACAGACACGGAACCAAGAAAAAGTAAAACATTCACAGTAAAAGTATTAGGAGAAGTAGACAGTACAATTACTTGGACTACTGCTTCTGCATTAGGAACACTTAAAGCAAATTTAATGAGTCATTTGAAACTAGATGCAACAAGCACAGTGCCAGATGCAAAAATGAAGTATATTTTAACAAGTGGAATATTGCCACCAGGATTAAGTTTAACAATAAACGGTGAAATTATTGGCAAAGTTAGATTATATCCTGACGGAACACTGCCAGGTATTACATCATTTGACAACGGCAGTTTTACTTTAGATGGTGGGACAACTACAATAGATGAAAGTTATTCATTCACAGTAAGAGCACAGGATAGATTTGGTTTTAGTTCTGTTGAAAGAACATTTAAAATTGGTGTGCAAAAAACAACAACATTAGAATTTACAGATTTATATGCACGACCTTTCTTAAAACAAACTCAAAGAGAGTATTTTAAAGATTTTATCAGTAATCCTAACATTTTTGATCCAGAAAAAATTTATAGACCCACAGACAACGATTTCGGATTGCAAAAAGAATTAAAAATGTTAATGTACTCTGGAATTGAAAAGAAAAATGTTGCAAATTACGTTACGGCAGTATCAAGCAATCATAAAAGAAAAAGATATAACTTTGGTGCAATAAAAACTGCTGAAGCAAAATACGAAGGAACTAACACTGTGGCTTATGATGTTGTGTATGCAGAAGTAATAGACCCTGCTGACAGCAATACTGGAAACACAAAACAAAAATTAGACCTTAAAGCACTTAATAAATTACGTGTAAATCAAACACAACTTGAAGTTACTGATGACAGTACAAAATTAAATGTTGGTGGAAGTGTTTACACAATATTCTTCCAAGGTGATACGCAGGCACAGGTATCTGCTGTGGGAACAAGTTTAGAAGTATTGACACGTACAGGTAGATTATTAATTGATGTTCCAAATGGTCAATTATTTGTTGATGTACAGAATGGTCCTGATCTTTTAGTTGGAACAGTTGAACAATTAAATGCTGATCCTTATAGATTTAGACCCAAAGGAGATGTTATCAAAGTGGACAGCAACTTGTTGAATGCAAGTGCAACAGATGAAGATGTAAGATACATCAGCAATATCACAAATATGAGAGAAAAAGTAAAAGCATTAGGAACAACTGAGGGAGGATTATTACCACTTTGGATGCGTACAGCACAAACAGGCAGTCTATCTGCACTAGGATATACACCTTCAGTTCCACTTTGTTATTGTAAACCAGGACAAGGTGAAAGTGTGGCATTGGCTATCAAAAACAGCAATTTTGATATAAGAAATATCAATTTTGAATTGGATAGATACATTGTAGACGGCACAACAGGAGATAATACAGAACAATACGTACTCTTTCCTAACTATCAGTATAACATATAAGGTAAATAACAGTAGGATATAAATTATGGCAAGCACAATAGACGATACTAGCATAGACGCAACATTTCCAGTGGCTGGACAGGACAACAATAGCCAAGGATTTAGAGATAATTTCAACACAGTGAAATCAAACTTTGTTGCGGCTAAATCAGAAATAACAACACTACAAACAAATTCAGCAAAATTAAATGCAAATAACAATTTTTCTGGAAATGAAATAAGTGGTGCATTATTCAAAACAAACTTCACAAAAACTCATGATATGGGATCTGTTACAACTGATCAAAACATCAGTGTTGCTAATGGAAATTTCCAAACAATCATAGTAGGTTCAAATGTTACATTAACACTTGCAGACTTCAGCAATCAGAACACTGCTTTAGAAAGTGTTGTTGTATCTATTCTTAAGTCAGGTGGTGACAGAACAATTACTTGGGCAGTGAACGGTGGCACATTGAAAAAAGATGCTGGTATGCCAGACCCATTCTTAGCAGACAGTACAACTAATCCTAGAGTAGTTGAATTCTTCAGTTACGATAAAGGTGTAACTGTATTTGCTAGATACGTAGGTCAATTTTCGTAAGATGTTATGTTTCATCCTTTCACAAAAGACCTGAAAGAAATTCCAACAGCAGAAATAGAAAAGAAATTGCAAGAGTTAAGAACCAAATATCTTAAGGCTCGTAATCCTGAACTCCAAAAACAATTGAATTTTTTTATTATAGACTTCCAAGAAGAACTTAAAATGCGTTGGTACAAAGAACAACAGGAACTTCAAAAAAATTCTGGAAAAGATCTTGACAATTTAATAAATGTCGAGTAATATAAAGAATGCAAAAAACAAATACAGCACAAAAAATACATCAATTAAAATCTGGTAGAAAGAAATTCAAACGCAAATTGGTATCCAAATTAAAAACCAAAGCAAGAAGATCATTGACTTATTAGTCAAAATCAGTTACAATTACATATGCAGATTGATTCTTTAGGATTGCCTAAGTATGGCACACAGGATTTGATGGATCTTGTGTACAAAGGTAAATTAGACACTTTGTTCAAAGTGTATGCGGAAAAGAATGAAGAAACCACACAGTTCAACAGTGCTGTAAAAGAATCTGGACAAGGACCAGCAATAAAATTTTATGAACAACTAGATATTGGCAGAGAAGAGTTTGATAAACTGTTGCAAACAGAATGGTTTATGCCAAATAGTTTTAAAAACTTCGATATAGAAAAATATATAGATCAGATGTGTCCAGATATAGAAGCAAATAAACAAAGAGTAAAAGATGAATTAGATGCTTTTAAAAAAATGGAAATGATGAATTTATTGAAATTTCTACACTTTTTGGTAACGTTTATGAAACAAAACAAGATTGTATGGGGTGTAGGCAGAGGCAGTTCGGTAGCAAGTTATGTACTATTCCTTTTGGGAGTACATAAAGTTGATTCAATTCAATATGGCTTAGACTGGAGAGAGTTCCTTAGATAAATACATACATAATAGGAGAACAACTAATGGCGGTTAAACAAACAGGCAGAAGAACATATAAAACCATGCAAGGTAAAAATGTTGACATGGATCTTTTAAGAAAACGTAATGAATTAACTCAAGCAGTTGGCAATGCCAAAGTAAATGCTAGAGGTGATGAATTAGGCCCAGGTGGCAAAATTATCAAAAAAAGAGAAGAAGTTCTTGCTGACTACTACAGAGACAATCCAACTAAAGTTCCTTCAAGAAACAAAGCAGATGGAGAAGCACCAGTTGAACATACACATGACAACGGTACAACTCATAGTCATGCAGATGGTGATAAACCACACACTCATGAAGAAACTGTAAAAGAGGATTGGGTTGAAGACGCAGACGGAAATTTTGTAAAAAAAGATAGCGAATAATGTCCACTGTTAGAGTCTACCAAGCAGAAGACCTCAGACCAATTCATGATAGAGTACTTGTAACCGAGATGGAGTTCGGTGAACAGAAAACATCTGGAGGAATTATAATGCCAGGTGATGATGGTATTGCAAGAGGTATACATCCAAGATGGGGCAAGGTGATTGCCAAAGGTCATGAAAACAATGATGACTATGAGGTAGGCGATTGGATTCTGGTTGAACATGGCAGATGGACTAGAGGAATAACATTAGAAAATTCAAAAGGCAAAGTGGTTGTAAGAGCAGTAGAAGCCGAATCGGTTTTGGGCACATCAAAAGAAAAACCTACTGACGCAATTACCAGAAAAACGGATTCAAATCAAACTGCATTAGCAGAATAATTCTTGACAAATTAAGCAATACATCATATACTTAAGATATGAGAATTCCAGAAATACGAAGCAAAGGACTGAACACTACTGGACTGACAGGTATTGTGTTAATGGCTTTACATTTAACAAATATGATTAATGGTTGGTGGTGGATTCCGCTTTATATTATTTTAATATTAAGTGGTATAGGTCAAGAATACTATAGGAAAGATTAATGTACAAACCATTGCCTAACGGAATAACAATTAAGGAGTCTAATGTGCAAGGCTTAGGTGTATTTGCCACCAAAGATTTTGATGCAGATGTCATACTAGGTATCGTGCATATCCTAAATAAAAATTTTCCGCATGGTGCTATTAGAACTGCCTTAGGAGCATTTTATAATCACTCAGATAATCCTAATTGTAAAAATGTTGCAGGCTTCTGGCATCAACTGCCAGTAAAATATTTAATGACTGTTAAACCTATCAAGGCAGGAGAAGAACTTACTGCCCAATATGGTTTATATGATGACTTTAATGAGAACAATTAAATGAAAGAACTTTGGGTAGAAAAATATCGTCCTAAGACTGTAGATGAATATGTCTTCAGAGATGAACAACAACGTAAACAAGTCCAGCAATGGATAAAAGAAAAAACTATTCCGCATTTATTATTCAGTGGTAATGCAGGTATAGGTAAAACAACATTGGCAAAAGTATTGTTCAATGAATTAGAAGTTAATGACTTGGACATACTAGAAATAAATGCAAGTAGAACAAACAGTGTTGATGATATTAGAAACACTATTATAAACTTTGTGCAAATGATTCCGTTTGGAGCATTCAAGATAGTATTACTTGATGAGGCAGATTATCTAAGTCCAAACGCACAGGCGGCACTGCGTGGCGTTATGGAAGAATATCATACAACGAGTAGATTCATTTTAACTTGTAACTATCCAAACAGAGTTATTCCAGCACTGCACTCAAGATGTCAAGGTTTCCATATTGAACGTATTGACCAAACAGAATTTACAACAAGGGTGGCGAAGATATTAATGGATGAAGGTATTACTCCTGACTTAGATATATTAGACACATATGTCAAAGCACACTATCCTGATTTGAGAAAGTGCATCAACACAGTTCAACTGAATTCACAAGATGGTCAATTAATGGCTCCTAATAAATCAGACAAAGGAGAAGCAGATTATAAATTACAAATGACGGAATTATTCAAACAAGGTAAAATTACAGAAGCAAGAAAACTTGTATGTTCACAAGCACGTCCAGATGAAATAGAAGATATTTACAAATGGTTGTATGACAATATTGTTTTATTCGGCGATGAAGCAAGACAAGAAAAAGCAATTTTAATAATTAAGAAGGGCCTAGTTGATCATACACTAGTTTCAGATCCTGAAATTAATCTTGCGGCAACTATGATTCAACTCCAAAACATTTAAATACGTTATGACTTATGTTGTAAATGACAAATGTGTGATGTGTAAACACACCGACTGCGTAGAAGTCTGTCCAGTGGATTGTTTCTACGAGGGCGAGAATATGCTTGTTATCCATCCGGACGAATGTATAGATTGTGGAGTATGTGAACCAGAATGTCCAGAAGACGCAATAAAATCCGATCAGGACCCAGAAGGTGAGCATTGGGTAGAGTTCAATAAGACATGGTCTCAAAAATGGGAAGTGATAGATACTAAAAAGGATCCACTTCCAGACTACGAAAAACATTCAGGGGAAGCGGATAAAATTAAGAAATACTTTAATGACAAATAGTCTAAAAGTTGAATTTATAGATAAAATGGGAACGGATCTTTCCGTTGTCAATGCCGCTAGAGTTTCATACGCAAAATTCAAAGACAAGTTTGAAGACAAAGACGAAAAATTAATTAAATTTTTAGCAGAACACAATCATTGGTCGCCATTTGCACACGCAAGTCTACAATTTAGAATAAAGGCTCCTGTGTTCGTTGCAAGGCAACTTGTAAAACATCAAGTTGGTCTTGTATGGAATGAAATCAGTAGACGTTACGTAGACTATACGCCAGAACTATACGAACCAAAAGAATGGAGAGGAAGACCACAAAATTCAAAACAAGGTTCAGATGGCACAGTTTCTATAGATTCAAATGAGAAACACAGATTAGATATGACCATGGAACAATGTAAGATAATTTATAATTCATTGATAGGAAAAGGTATAGCACCAGAACAAGCACGTATGGTTTTGCCACAGTCTATGATGACAGAATGGATATGGTCTGGAACTTTATATGCTTTTGCCAGAGTGTGCAATTTAAGATGTGCTAAAGATACTCAAGAAGAAACAAGAGAAGTTGCAGATCAAATACATAATATTTGTAAAGAGGAGTTTCCAATAAGTTGGAAATATTTAAAAAATGCTTAGAGCCAGTCATATATTAATTGCACATGAAGACGCAACAAGAAGTCAAAGAAATGTTTCTAGAGAAGAAGCATTATTTTTAATTGCAGATATTCAAAAGAAAATGTTAGACAATGAATTAACATTTGAACAAGCCGCTAAAATGTACAGCGATTGTCCCAGTGGTAAAGCCAATGGAGGCGACTTAGGACTCATAAAAAAGGAACAAATGGATAAACTGTTTGTAGTTTACCTAGAAGGATTGCATCCAGGTGAAACCAGCGGTATTTGTTGCACACCTTTTGGCTTCCATATTATACGAAGAAATCAAGACGTTAATGTAGTTCAGTCTCCGTAAATATCTAAAACTTCCTGCACGGCTTTGTGCCTCAATACATCCTTTTTAGCAAATGAAACTATATCAATCAATTTACTTGCTCTTTTATTCAACTTCTCAATGAAGTCAGACAATCCATTATCTTTTGGTCTATCTGTCTGATTTAGATCTCCCGTGACTGCTAGTTTGCTGTGCCTACCGATCCTTGTCAATAACATCTTCATTTGGTTTGTGGAAGCATTCTGCATTTCATCTGCTACTATGTAACAGTTATGAAAAGTGCGACCTCTCATGAACGCCAGCGGAGATATCTCGATAATACCTTCATAAAGCATATTTCTTATATCTTGCGTGGTGAAGTATAATTTAAACACGTCAAAAATAGGTATGGTCCATGGCGCCATTTTTTCTTCCAATGTACCAGGAAGAAAGCCTAAGTCTTCGTCTACACTTACAACGGGACGTGTAACCACTATTTTATTAACTTGTTTTTCTTTGAACATTTTTATTGCTACCTGTACAGCAATCAAAGTTTTTCCTGTTCCAGCAGGTCCTACACCAAAGACAATATCTTTGCTAGGATCGAGCAGTTTTAACAAATATGATTCCTGTGCTACATTTCGCGGCACAATATTCACTTGTTTTGGCTTATCTGGTTGGAATTGTTTGATTGGCAGTGTGTTCAGGCGCTTTTTGGATGTTTTTTTACCCATTAGCACTCCTTATTGTTATTTGCAAAAAGTTGATTTGCATAAAAATATTTACTAGTTTTGTTGGTATATAAAACTATGCACTTATGTCAGCCACATTGATAAATACTTAAAAAGGTACCATATAATGCAAGATATTAAAGATATAATCAAAGCAGTTGAAAACGTATACGACAATGACACTGCCTTCACTATTTTAAAGGATTTTGAAAGGGTGTTAGATCAGTTGGATTTATATGTGTATGACAACTGGGAAAACGGTGAATTAGTATCAGGACCGGAAATTACTAGACATTTTATTACTTGCTCGTTTATGTGGCCTAGAGAAGAAATGCCAGATCCTATGGGTGGTAAAAGACTAACTGATTATGGCTGTAAAGTATTTTTTAAAAAGGATGTTTATATCTATCCAAGAAAAGTTTTAAAACAAGATGATTTTAGACCAGGCACTAAAAAAGGTAAACTTGATCAAATGCCAGTATGGATAGTACAAGTTAGAATGCCTAAAGAATTAATTAGAACAATTTATAGTGGTTACGAAATAGAACAGGATTACAATCAGGAACCTGCAAATAGCGAAGTAGTTGATGATGCAACTCCTATAGAAAAAGCAGATAGTATTGAACCGGAAGGAATCTAATGGGACTTCGTCAAAACGATTTAGAATTTACAATAGATAATATTTTTGAAATTGATTCATTTAAATCTAAAATGGGTGATGATAAAGATATCGTTACATTAAGTTTTGCAGTTAAAGGTGAACAACCAGCAAAAGACCTTGTAAATTTTGTTGAAACAGGTTACACTTATGTTTTAGATGCAGACAAAACAAGTGGTGAACAATCAGATGGCAAATACAGAGTGTTTGTTGAAATAGAAAGAACTAAAAATTCACCTGGACAAATACTTGAAATACTAGATGGTGTGAAAAAAATATCTAATCTACCAGAACTTAGATTTAGATACTATAAAAATTTTAGAAGTGTACCAGCAGATGAACAACACATTCACGAACAGATACCTTTAGATTCTGGAGCATATGATATCAAAACAACTGAAAACCAAATGGAAAATTATAAAAACTTCTTTGGCGACAGTCATTTAGATGATATCTATATGGAAGATAATAATATCGTAATGAAGAAAAAATATGCTGACAAATTAGTATTTGAATTTATAGATATGGGTTACACTCAAGACATTTACGACAACTTAAAAGAATCAATTCAGATTGATGCCTTTCCTGAAATAATTTTCTTAAGTAAGTATGTTGGTGACTACAACATTACCAAAGTAGGAGAAAATTTGGTATTTGAAAATAAAGGTCACTGCGTGGTACTTAAGAGACATGAGATTATCTAAAAACTTTACACTACAAGAATTTACAAAAAGTCAAACGGCTTTAAGACATGGCATAGATAATACGCCAGGTGAAGAACATCTTGCAAGTGCTAAATCATTATTTGAAAATGTAGTACAACCTGTTAGAGAAAATTTTGGTGTTACTGTTATCAATTCCGGTTACAGAGGACCTAAACTTAACGAAGCAGTTGGAGGATCATCTAGATCACAACATTGTAAAGGTGAGGCAGTAGATATAGAATGTCCAGGTACAAGCAATTATCAAGTGGCAAAATGGATTGAAGATACTTTAGACTTTGACCAACTCATATTAGAATTCTATACACCTGGTATACCTGATTCAGGATGGGTACACGTTTCGTACAAATCTGAAGGTAATCGTAAATCTGTTCTCACTGCTATGAAAGAAAACGGCAAAACAGTTTACAAGCCTGGTCTAATAGAATAATGAGCGAATTAATTACACATACATTTTCAACTTCACTTTATCATAAAGACTTAGAGCCAAGCGAAAAATTAGAAGAGTTTTGCAAAAATTATTCACTTAAAAATATAAGTGAACACAACACATCATTTTTTGAACCATTACAAAAAGAATTAGCAGATTTGCTATTGCCTGTAATAAAAAACTTTTTTCAAGAAGTAGGTTCTAAAAATGGCTATGTAGGAATGGAATTAAAACACACTTGGATACAGCATTATGAAACTGCTCACTCTCATAGAATACATATTCACAGTGTTTTTCCAGATGATTGGTCTTTTGTTTACTATGTGGACTGTGGTGACGATTCTGCTGAAACTGTGTTTTACAACTATGGCTATCCATATATTGACCATGGAGTATATAAAGTAAAGCCAAAAAGAGGTAGATGTGTATTGTTTCCTGGTGCTATGCCACATGAAGCACAGCCTAATAGAGAAGACAAAAGAATGGTCATAAGCGGAAACCTATCCTTTACTAGATAAATAGTAGTAGTTAATTATGGAACAGAATAAAAAATATTGTTTGAACTGTGGCAATGAATGTCATGAAGGAAAAATATTATATAGAACAGAACGTACATATGCTTCAGAAGGTTCAGAAGAATACAAAATTGAAGTGTGTAGACACTGTCGTTGTGGAGAATTAGAAACAGAATGATTTTCGGACAAATAAAAATGGTAATCACAATAGTACTGATCGCGGGTATCGCCGGTGCAGGTATGTATGTGATGAAATTAAGAGCGGACAATGCCACACTGAAAGCAAATCAAATTAAATTAGAGACAGCAGTTGCAGAACAAAACAAAGTGTTAGAACAACAAGAAAAAGATTTTAAAGCAATAATGGAAAGCAACAAGAAACTTAATGTTTTAATTAATACTTTCAAGAAAGATTTACAAGACCTAGATAAAAGATTTACAAAGAAAAACAGAGACATCGGCAAACTTGCACTAGAAAGAACAAAAGCAATTGAGAGAATTGTTAACGGTGGTGGCAAAAATGCGGCGAGATGTATTGAGTTGGCATCAGGTGCTGAACACACAGAAAAAGAATTAAAAGCAACATTAAAATCACAAATCAACCCAGAGTGCCCGGCACTTGCAAATCCAAACTATGTACCATTTCAATAAAATATTAGCAGTAGCATTTATCATATTACTAACAGGTTGTAGTATAGGTGG
>Ga0163179_10000552_pt1 | contig 26922 bp, 23 predicted proteins | sample AtlANTMetagenome_FD_109643 | JGI IMG/M metagenome (GOLD analysis project Ga0163179, IMG submission 109643) | Marine eukaryotic phytoplankton communities from the Atlantic Ocean - Atlantic ANT 2 Metagenome | ecosystem: Environmental > Aquatic > Marine > Oceanic | place: North Atlantic Ocean...
AGGGTGTCTTGGGCGCTCACCACTTGGAACAGGCACGTGATGGCGAGGATGGCCGCGATTCGGGTCATGCCCAGGAGCATAGCGATTTCCGTGCCACATTGATCTCCGCGCGCGAGCAGCGGCGGCTCAGATTCACCGCGACGGGCGGGTCGCGCGCGCCAATGCAGGTCCGCCGTTAGGGGGCGCGCTGCGTCGCTGAGCGCCGCGCGGCCGTGCCGTGGATCCGGGCCCCGCAGGTGGCCGTGGACACGCGGCGCCCATTGCGACGGGTTATGGCGGGGTCGTGTGACCTGCAGGCGCTACGCTGTAGGGTCGCGACGTCGCTCCAGCAGGACGCTGGGGGCGACGCGGCTTGGCGCGGGCGAAGTAGTCCGGTCAGCTTGATCGCGGCCGCGGCCGACCGACAATCTCAGAGCCTTCAGAGGGATCATCGTGCGAAGTGTTTACTTGCTGTTGTCGCTTGCCGTGTCCTCGGTCGCTGGGATCTCGGCGCAGTCGCCCTGTCTATGGTTGAACATCAAGGGAGCTAGCGCGACAGCGGTTGGCGTCCTGTTCCCGCGCGGCTTTGACGACGACCCCGATGGGCGCTCTGGGCTCGCTGCCGTCGCGGCGGCCGCTCGGCTTGAGGCTGGGCGGCGCTCGGGCGGGGCCATGCTCGCGAGCGGCGCCAAGGTCGGCGCGGACTACGCGATCGTCTTCGCCGTGGTGGGCGCCGACGAGGTGCAACGCGCGGTCGCGTTCTTGGCGGCGGTCCGCGGCGACGGCGCGGGCCTCGACGACGACTCGCTGCGGTTGGGGATCGCGCGCGCGGCGCTGGCGGCAGACGACGCCGAGTTCCTTTACCCGGGAGATGTGCTGATGTCGCGGGCGCGGCAGCGACTCGGGGCGGGCACGGCGTTGGCGCGCCCGCCCGTAGGTCGTGCCACGGAGTGCAGCGCGCTAACACCTGCGGTCCTGCGGCAGCGCCTCGCCGAGACTACGCCGCTGCGCGTCGCAGCTTTGGGTGTGGTCGACAAAGCATGGCTCGCCGCTGTCAGCGGGATGAAATGGTCGAAGGCCGCTTGTCCGGCGCGCGGTCTCGCGACTTGCGGTGAGGTCGGGGCACAGCCCCAGATGACCACGGACCTCAGCGCGCGCTCGGACTCTCCGTATCTTGGGGTGGCCTTTGGCGCGCCTGCTGGCGCGCAGCGCGCGACGTTCGCGCTCGGCGTCGAGGTCGCCAAGATGCGGGCGTTCCGAGGCCTGAAGCTGCGTGGTCGCGAACTGTTCGCGCGGGCGCCGTTCGTGCGCTGGTCGTGGCTGCAAGCTGACCCAATTATCCTGTTTTGTCGCCGCGGCGAGGATCACGTGCGCCTGCTGCCAGGGCAGCGCCAGGGCGCTTCGATCTCGGATGAAGTCGCGGCCACTCGACGCGAGCTTGCGGCGTTGCTCGCCGACCTGCGCGGTAAGCCACCGACGACTACTGAGCTAGAGGGCGCGCGCGCCGCACTGCTTGGCCAGCTCGTGCTGCCCGGACCTGAGGAGCAGCCGGCGTGGGCGTCTGAGCCTGCGACGCTGCCCGGACGCGTGCAGGTGTTATTGTTGCGCGCGCACCACGACGTAGACGTCGAGGCGCTTGAAGGCGTCACTGCAGCTCAGGTCGGCGCGTCGCTGGCTGCGACGTTGGCGCTTGAGCGGGCGAGTTGGCACGCGGTCGCGCCGCGGCCACGCGACAACCTGGGTTATCGGAGGCGATGAATGCACGGGACTGCGTCGTGCGTCAGGCTCGCCGTCGCCGCTAGCATCGGGGACATCATGAAGGCTCTGTCGCTGCTCGGTGCGCTCTCGCTCGTCGCTTGTTCGCAGGTGACGCCTCGCTACATCTTGCAGCCGGGCTCGTTTGACGGGTGGCACACTGCGCCTGGTGGCTCGTGGGGTTGGAGAGGCGACGTGCTGGTCGGTAAGAGCCCAAAGAGCGAGCTGCGCCATGGCATCCTTATCAGCGACGCTCGTTATTCTGACTTTGACGCGCGCGTCGAGTTTCGCGTGTTGTCAGGCGACAGCGGCTTTTATTTCCGGGTGGCGGAGAAGGGCGGCACGGTCGCCGTGCATGGTTTCCAGTCGGAGGTCGACACGACGTTGGAGACCGGCGGACTCTACGAGACCGGCGGGCGGGCGTGGGTGGTCCGACCGGATCCGGATCGGATGCGCTCGGTCTACCGACCGGGCGAGTGGGCGTCGCTGCGAGTCCGCGCGATCGGTAAGGACGTGGACGTCTGGGTCAACGGCACTTTGACGGCGTCTTTGCGGGATGACCCAGGCCGAATCGAGGGTCACCTAGGTCTGCAACTGCACGGCGGCCAGGACATGCACGTCGAGTACCGCCGGCTTGAGCTGCTCGACTTGAGCGAGTCTGTGGGCCGCTAGCGGAGGCCATAGACGGCGTCTGCGAAGGCGACGCCGATCTGCGCCATGGTTTTGGCGCAGCCTAAATAGTGGTAGCCGCCGTTTGAGGCGCCTTGCTTGTATGTGGCGTCGTCTTGCGCCCCGACGATCTCGGCGCGGTATTTGGCGAGGTAGGCGCGCTGCGCCGCCTTGTCCATGTTGCCGTCGGCGTTCGGGCCGCGTTTGTGATTGGTGCGCAGCATCTTGGCCATCTGGTTGACTTTGCTGATCCTGCCCCCGATCTCTTCGAGCTCTTCGGACCAGAACGGCGCGGTCTGGACGGCTACGACGTTGCCTGCGAAAGCTCTCTGCCCGGCCGGCGCAGCCATCGCGTCGCGGAAGTTCTGGTGCACGGCGCGCTTTTGACCCGGCTTGATTGGGCCGCCAACGCCCATGACCCCGATCACGAATGGTAGCTCTGGAGCGCGTAGATCTTTGCGCATGTCGTCGATGAAGTGCGTCATGCAGTCGCTGTAGCGGTTGTACCCGCCCGGGCGCTCTCGATCTGGATAGGTGCCTCGGTCGACCATGTCGTTCCACCCCTGGAACCACACGAAGCCGCTGAGCGTGTAGCCAGCGCTCTTCCGATAGCCTGGGTGATAGTCCGAGAGGTTCGCCAGCACCTTCTGCACGTAGGCGACGGTGCTGCGGTAGTAGCGGCCGGTCGCTGAGCGTTTGTCAGCGAGCGCTTGGTCTAGGTCTTTGCCCCGCGCCTTCATCTGCGCGAGCTGCTGCTGGGAGAAGGCGTAGGCGCCGGCTGAGGGCGGGCGGAAGTCGGTGTGCAGCGACTTGCCGCCCCAGGCGCACTTGATCAGCAGGACGGGCCCATCGTGCAGCTCTGCCATGCGGATCCCGAACGTGAACTCAGGGCCGATCTTGTCATCGGAACGCTGCGGGTCTCGTCGCGCTCCATAGCCTGCGGAGAGCGGGCCCGAGACCTCTTCGTCTTCCCCTCGGCCGGCGGTGAGGTACGCGATTCGCACGTCCTCGAGCGCTCTCGGCGCGCCGTCAGGGTCGCGCATGGAGGCGAGCAATGGCGCCGTCGCGGGGTCTTCGCCTAGGTATTCAAACGTGTGCACCTTGGCGTGCCCCTGCATGTTCGACTGGCCGACAAGGACGTAGATCTGGAGGTGGCCTTGCGTCGGCGCGCTCCCAGCGAGCAGAGTCGCGGTCGCTGCCGCGAGGGTGCGTGTTCCTAGCATCACCGCATGCTAACCGCAGGGCCTCAGCGAGGAAAAAGCAGAAGGCCCGGCGACAATCGCAGCCGGGCCTTCGCATGTGGTACCTCCGCTAGGGCTCGAACCTAGGACCCGCGGATTAAGAATCCGCTGCTCTACCGACTGAGCTACGGAGGCCGGTTTGGGGCGCGGAACATATCGACGCCCACAGCTGCATGCAAGCTAACTCTTCGCGGCAGCGTCCTTGTGCTTGACCCCGACCGGGGCCAGCGGCAGACTCCTTCCCCGCATCGTGGCGCGGCTCGCCCGCCGACGTGCATGGTGGCTATAGCTCAGTTGGTTAGAGCACCAGATTGTGGTTCTGGAAGTCGCCGGTTCGAGTCCGGTTAGCCACCCCATTTCCGCCGCTGCGCGCGCGTGTTTACGCGCGAGCTCGGCGACCTACAGCGCACGCAAGAAGCGAAGGAGCGCGCCCTGACCCGCGCGCGACCCCGGATGATAGCCAGCGAGGCGCGCGGTTCGGCTGGCCTTGGAGTTTCGCAGCTCTGGCCCGAACGTCGCGACCGCGAGCGCTGGATCGATCGCGCCCAACGAGGCGGTCACCTGTTGCGCGAGCCCTGGGCGGACGTCTGGGCCAATCACGAGGCAGTCGTGGCCGCCGGCGCTGAAGAACAGCGCGCGCGCTTCGGGCAGGTCGATGGCGGTGTCGACGCGCACACCCTGCTGCCGCAGCGCCTCTCGCAGCGCGTTCATCGGCTTAGGGTTGTCCATTAGCAGCAGGACGCCGGAGGCGTGGTCGTCGTTCGGCACGGCACCGATTTCTTCGTCAGGTTGGTTAGCGGAGGTCAAGCCATCCTCGCCTCGAGGTCGATGATCTCCATGGCATGGATCGAAGAACCTCTCTAGGCGTGACGCTGAGCGCGCTCGTTCTGCTCGTGGGGGCGGCGGCAGCGCAAGGGGCGCTCCCGGTGCCGGCGTCGCACCTGATCAAGGAGGGCGTAGCCAGCACCAACGTCCCCTTCGGACGGAGCACGCCGGCGCGCGTGCAATACGTCTACGACGCCTCGCTGTTCAGCGGTCCGGTGACGATCACTGGCGTACAGCTCCGGCCTGACGGCGGCGCTGTCCTCGCGAACAAGACCGTCGATTGCGAGGTCTCGATGTCGACGCTGCCGCGGCCGCTGGTCGCGCTTTCGTCGCAGTTCTCGCAGAACCGCGGTGTCGACGTCGTGACCGTGATACCGCGACAGTTGCTGCCGCTGCCGTCACAGGGCAGCAGCACCGCGCCCAACCCTTTTTTGACGCCGATCAACTTCGAGCGTGCGTTTCCGTATGACCCGCAAGCTGGAGGTCTTGTCTTCGAGATCGCTGTCTACGGGCAACCGCCGGGGTCGTATGCCCTCGACGCGACCTTTGTTTGCAGCAGCCCGCTCGTAGCGGTCGGCCCGACTTCTTGCGTGCAGTCCAACGGCAAGCAGCTGTTCGTCGAGAGCGCGACCACTGGCGTCCAATGGGGCCGGCCTTGGGTCGTCCGCGCTCACCACGCAGATCCAGGCGACGTGGTCGTGCTCGCGCTGGGTAGCCAGGAGACGGGCGCGTGGGCAGGTATGCAGCTGCCGCAAGACCTCGCCGTCGTCGGGGCGACGGGGTGCTACCTCTCGATCGATGTTGCGGCGTCTTACTATGGGGCGGCTGCGTCAGACGGCAGCGTGACGTTCCCGTTCATGATCCCAAATAACCCGCAACTGCTCGGCGAGTGGCTGCGGTTTCAGGCAGCAGTTTTGGACCCGGCCGCGAATTCGCTCGGCCTCGTCACGAGTCAGGCGCAAAAAGTGCAGGTCTGCGGATGGGAGCCTGTTGGTCGGGTCTGGTCTAGCGGGGTGTCCAGCCCCGTCGGGACGACTGAGATGGGCCTCGCCGCTGTCGCGCAGTTCACGACCCAGTGAACCGGCTCATCGATAACGCCCTTGCCAGGGGGGTTTCGAGAGCTTGGTCAAGTTGTCGCTGGCCGGCGTCGATGCTTGCCTAGCGCGTTGCTGGCTGTCTGGGGGGATGGCTAGCGCGTCGTGCGAGCCTTGCGGGATCAGGTGGTTCGCACGCTGTCGTCGCCTGGGTTGGGGCCCAGCGACGGGGGGCGGCATCGTCAGGGCCATGGGGGTGGATCTGGCGGTCGGGCGCCCGCGGTGCCTCGCAACACCGTGGGATGCCTTTTTCTTCTCGCGAGGATCCCGACGTCGAAGGTATCAAGGCCTGATGCCGTTGGTGTCTCGTGCAGCCGTCGTCGTCGTCTTGTTGGCTGCTTGCCGTTCGCCGGGACCGGGGCTGCCGCCGGAAGCGGTCGGAGACTTGCCCTGGGGAGCGGGCCCGGCGGATCGGCTGACTTGGTCGGCGCGGCAAATGGTCGAGCGAGGTGAGACCGGCGAGGCGCGCGCGCAACTGCAGGCGGTGCTCAAGGAGCGACCGCGTCATGTCGACGCCCATCGTCTTCGCCAAGACGTCTTGCGGCAGCAGGGGCGGCGTGGGTGGCTATTGAGCGAGGCCCGAGATGCGGTCCAGGAGCGCCCCAACGACGGGCTCGCGCACTATCTGCTGGCGAGGATCACCAGCGATCCGGGCGACAAGCTTGCTGGCTTCCGTCGCGCGGCTGAGCTGGCGCCTGCGTCGGTCTGGCCGTGGCTTGGGCTGGCGCACACGCTGCGGGCGTCGGATCTCGACCGCGCGGTCGAGATCTACCGCCGCTTGTTCGTGGCTAGCCGTCAGCATCCATTGGTCGGTGTGGCGTACGCTGCCGCGCTTCGTGAGGCCGACCGCCTCGGCGACGCCTCGTTGGTCTATGAGTCGTTCCGCGATGACGCTCGCGTGCCTGGCGTCGCAGACCTTGGCATCGCGCAGGTCGCGATGGCGCGCGATCAGCGCGAGGTCGCTTGGGGAGCGTTGATGACGGCGCTCAGCCGTCGCCCTTATGACGTGGGCGTGCAGCGCCTCGTGCACGGCTGGCTAGAGACTGGCGCGACGCTTGATCAGCGCCGGCAAGTCGCGGAGCTGCTGAAAGAGCGAGGCGCCCGCATGCTCGCCTTCGGCGCCGGCGCTGGCGCGCCGGTGTTGGTTGAGGTCCTCCGTGACGACGGTCAGCTGGTCGCGGCGCGCGCGCTGTTGGAGAAACGTATTGCGGCGCGGCCAAGTCCGGCTTTACGGCGCCTGCAACGACGGCTGGTGCTCGGCATGGGCGACATTGACGCGTTCGTCGCGCGTCTGCAGGAGGACGTTCCACGACACGTTATCAACGCGGAAGATAATGAATTACGTGGCCGTTGGCTGACGTTGCTTGATGGCCCGTGGAGCGCTGGTGAGCCGCTGTCCGACGCCTCCCGCGCGCTCGCGCTGCTAGACGCGCTCCGCGAAGTCGGCATGCTCGTCGAGGTCGAGCTGCTGGCGGAGTTAGTGCGCGTGCGATTCCCAGCTCAGGCTGACGAGTGTCAGCAGCGTCGGGATGAGGCGCGACGGGAGCTAGCGTTCGAGGCTGGGCTTCGCCGCTTGCTCTACCGCGGTTACCGAGAGGATGACACGGCGTCGCTGCGCGTCGTGCTTGAGCGCGTGCGCGCGCTCTCACTTCGGGTGCTCGGAGAAGATTGCGTGGGGGAGCCGGAGATGTTCCTGGCGCCGCTGGTCGGGGAGATGCTCGACCCGTTCGGGGCAGGCGGCCTCTGCGAGCACCTCGCGCGCTATAACCGGCACTTGGTCCTCGGCCGCCGCGCTGGTGGGACGGCTGAGGGGCTCTTGGTCACGAGGTTGTCCGTGCGTGAGTTGCCTCATGTGCTGCGGCAGCGGCTACCGGGGCGCTGTTTCGAGGTCGTCGGCATGGACCGGGACGTCCGCGCGCTCGGCGGCGTGCTCGGCTCTGACCTCGCAGGGGTGGCGCTCTTGAACCACTTCCTGGTCGACTATGACGCGATCGTTGATTGGGCGCTTGGGTTGATGGACCGCCGCCAGATCTCGCGCCATCAAGACGCGGCGCTTATGCGCGACCCGATCCCCGCGGACGTAGGCCTGGACCCGCTCGACGTCTCGTGGCGATTGACGGTGCAGTCGCCAGTCCGTGACGACGCGCTGGCTGCGGCTGTGCTGGAGATGATCAGGGCTCATGAGCGGCGGCACCTCGTTGATTCGTTCCACTACATGCCGATGGAGCAGAACTTGCTGAACTGCGCTGCGTTGCTGCTGCAGTTCGGCGTGTCGCCGGCAGTCATCGAGGCAGAGATGGAGCGCCGGGCCGAGCTCGCGGCGTTAGCGCTTTCGTCTCACACGGAGCTGGTGTTGGCACACATCGTCGACTTCTACGGTGACCCGCCGTTGGAGTCTCCGCACCACCTAGGCTTCAGCAAGCTCCTCGAACAGCTCCACGAAGAGCTGCTTACGCTCGGCGTCCCCGCGGCCCAGGCTGCGCCGAGCCGTTGGCATGAACTCGATATGGGGCTGGTTAGATCCGCTGCCGCGAGCTTGCTCGCGCGGTTGCCGGGCGTTCGGTAGCGCCGATGGCAACGGCGCGTTAGGTCGTGCGGCACGTCTTTTGTTATACTCAGGGCGTCTCGCGTTGATTGTCTCGGCGGCGAGACGCTCCGGGCTGCAAATCTCCGTTCGCGCAGCCGATAACCCAGGGAGATCCTGATGACGATGACATCCCGTACTCTAGTCGTGGTTGTTTCAGCGTTGCTGAGCACGGCGGCGCCGGCGGCCGCGCAGAAGCCCGCCAAGATCCCTGCTGACCCCGACGTCCCGATCAAGCTCAAAGAGCTCAAGGTGATCGCGAAGGACAAGAAGTTCGCCCGCGATGCGGAAGGTATCCAGATCATCGACGTCCTGATGCAGAAGCATCAGAAGGGTCTGAGCGAGAAGGATCAGAAGGGCATCGTCAAGGGCTTGGACAGCGTGCTCAACAAGGCTCGTGTCCGGCCGATTAACAAGTCTCAGATCTACAACGCGGTCGCGGAGGCGCTGGGGCGGCACGGCGAAGCCGGGGCGAAGTCATTGATGACTGCCTACGAGAAGAAGCGCTTCCCGCATAAGGTCGAGTGGGTGCCGCTCCGAGAGAGGTTGTTGGTCAACATCGGCCGGACGAAAGATGAGGGCATGATTAAGCCGCTGCTGGACGAGGCGCGCCGGAGCCCGGAGCCCGCCTTGCTCGCCGCTGCGGGGAAGGCGTTGGGGAACTTCTCGGAGTCAAAGCAGAAGCTCCGCCGGGAGATCGTCAGCGGCATGATCATTAAGTGGGGCTCGCTCGCTGAGATGGGCTCCCAGCTCGGCGCGAACGTCGAGGCGCAGAACGCCAAAGATCGCCTCTCGGCGATCGACGGCCCTTGGAACGAGACGATGAAGGCCCTCACTGGGCAGGACTTCGACAAGTTCCTGAAGTGGCAGGCGTGGTACAACAAGAACAAGAATGGGAAGTGGTAGGCGATGTGCTGGTAGGCTGACGGATGCGTGGGGAATGATCCTCCGTCAGATCCGTCACAGCTTTGATGCGTTGGCCTAGCTACCTCTTTTGGCTCGTCCTCGGATGCGGGGTCGTAGGTGTCCTGTGGGAGACGGTGTCTCTCGCAGAGTTGGCTGGTGATTTCGAGCGGCGGGCGTTGTTGGCGGAGCGACAGCTGGCGTCCACCGGCGCCGCTGACGGGGTGCCGCAGGTCGCTGCGCCCGTAACTGGTCCCGGTCAAGGCGCAGTGACGCTGGGTGACTACAGCCGCGTGCAGCTTGAGCTGCACACGACTCGGGAGCAGCTCGACGCGCTGCGTAAGTTGCTCGACGCCCGCAACCAGGAGCTTGAGCGTCGCGCGGCGGAGTCCAAGCGCAGGGCCGAAGAGGCGCTCCGGCCGATGCCGCTCGGCGTCCGCGAGTGCTTGAACGGGCTGCACGATTGTCTTCGGCGCGAAGGGTTCTCGGCGCAGCGATTCCTCCGCGCGACCGCGGTCGATGCTGAGGGCTTACACGACGTCGAGATGCTCGAGTCGGATGCGGACGGTCTCGCTGTCACGTTCTTCACCGCGGAGCGCATGACGGCGACGTTTGATCGCGGCGCGGGCCGCTTGGAGTTGCGCTTCTTCGGTGGTCACCGCAGCACCGACGGTCAGCGCGCGGAGCTGCCAGATGATGGCTTCTTGCTGGCGTTCCATGACGTTGACGGCCGCTTGATTGAAGAGCGCTTGCCCTATTTGGTGCGCGGTGAGGGCGCCTATCCCATCGAGGTGCGAGAGCCTCGGCGTCCGCCGGGCGACCTTGACCCAGGGTCACGTCGCCAGTGGGCGTCGCGACTCAGCCGGTTGTTGGCCGAGTCAGGTATGCAATGGCGTTGGAGCGCGACGCGCCTTCGGGGGCTCTTTGAGGGTCGCTTCTTGCGCGTCGAGTTGGTCGGCACTGACGCCAAAGGCATGGTGATCGGCAGCGCGCACTGTGCGAAGGTCGCGGTCGAGATTGACGAGGCGCGCAACGTGGTTTCGTTGCTCTTGCAGGACGGCGTCTTGCGTCGAGACGGGGTCGAGTCGACGATTGACAAAGCTGGCTATCGCATGCTGCTCCCTAAATTGAACCCCAAGAAAGTGACCGACATGATGCTCGGGATGGTCGTTAAGCGATGACCGATCGAGCTAGCGCTGGTGCTTTTCGCGCGTTCGTCGGCGAGCAGCGTGAGGCGGTAGAGCTAGCCTTGCGGGGCTTGCTGCCAGCTGCGGATGCGCAGCCGGCGCGACTGCACGAGGCGATGCAATACGCGATGTTTCCCGGCGGCAAGCGATTGCGGCCGATGTTGACGTTGATCGGCTGCGTCGCGACGGGCGGGCGGCTTGAGACGGCGTTGCGACCTGCTGCGGCGCTCGAGTGTCTGCACACATATAGCCTCGTCCACGATGACTTGCCGTGTATGGACGATGACGATCTGCGCCGAGGGCGCCAGACGTGCCACAAGGTCTACGGAGAGCCGTTAGCTCTGCTCGCAGGTGACGCGCTCTTGACGTTGGCCTTCGAGGGGTGTGCGGCTGCAGGCGGTCCAGCTGTTCGCGCGCTGGCGCGCGCTGCGGGTAGCCTCGGGATGGTCGGCGGCCAGGTCGAGGACCTAGCCGCGGAGGGTGCGCTCACTTCTGAGGGTCGAAAGGACGCGCCGAGAGCTCCTGAGGGCGAGTTTGCGCGTCTGAAGTGGATCCACGACCATAAGACGGGGGCCTTGATCACGGCGTCCTTGGTCGTGGGGGCCCACGCCGGCGCTGGCCCCGATGGGGCGCCTCACGATATCGTGGAAGTTCTTTCTAAGTATGGCGATATGATTGGTCGAGCGTTCCAGATCGCCGACGATTGTCTCGATGTTACGGGCTCTGCAGAAGAGCTTGGCAAGAACCCTGGCGCCGACGTGGCGCTGGGCAAGCTGACATGGCCGGCGCTGATCGGCCTGGAGCGCAGTCAGGCAGCGGCGCGGGAGTTGGTGGAAGAGGCCGCAGGTTTGGCGGCGACCTTGGCCGCTGCAGCGGCCCAGTGGCGCGGAGTTGCGCCAAGTTCGCTGGACGAAACGGTGTTGCTGCTGCAAGATGTCGCTTACTACGCCGTGGAACGTCGAAATTGACCGGCTGCTCGTCCGCTAGACTTGGCGCCTGGTTCCACTGGTCATATACACAGAGGCTCCGTGGAGCGGACACTGGATAAACCGTTGTCAACACCCCTATTCGACCAAGTCAACGTCCCAGCGGACTTAAAGAAGCTGTCTCGGGAACAATTGCCCGAGCTCTGCGAAGAGCTCCGCAAAGTCATCATGGACACGGTCGCAGTGACGGGTGGTCACCTCGGCTCAGGGATGGGCGTCGTCGAGTTGACGGTCGCATTGCACTACCTCTACGACTTCTCCGACGACCGCCTCGTCTGGGACGTCGGGCACCAGTGTTATCCGCACAAGCTGCTGACTGGCCGTAAGGAGCGTTTTCATACGCTCCGGCAGAAGGATGGACTGAGCGGTTTCTCTAACAAGTGGGAGAGTGAATACGACGCCTACTTAATGGGTCATGCCGGCACGGCCGCATCGGCGGCGCTCGGGGTCGCGATGGGCGACAAGATGCTCGGCAACACAGGCCGCCACTCGGTCGCCGTAGTGGGCGACGCCGCGATGGGCTGCGGGGTCGCGTTTGAGGCCTTGAACCACGCGGGCTCGCTGGAGCAGACGAAGCTCTTGGTGATCCTCAATGATAACCGCTGGTCGATCGCCAAGACGGTCGGGGCGCTTTCGCGCCACCTGAACAAGCTTCGAAGCGGCACGCTCTACAACCGCGCAAAGGAATCGCTGCATCACTTGATCCAGGCGATCCCCGTGGTCGGAAAGGACCTCGATCAGCGGCTCGGTGACGCGGTCGACATGGTTAAGAACATGGTGGCCCCTGGCCACCTCTTTGAAGAGCTCGGCTTTCGTTACTTCGGCCCGGTCGACGGCCACAACATGCAGGAGACGCTGGAGGCGGTAGAGAACTGCAAACAGCTCGACGGCGTCACGTTGCTGCATGTGTTGACGGAGAAGGGCAAGGGCGTGCCCGGCAGCGAAGACCGTTATGACCGCGCGCACGCGGCCAAGCCAAAGTCGACGGCGAAGAAGGTGCCGGTCGAGCCGGCCGTGCTGCAGCCGATGGTGGCTGAGAAGCCCAAGGGGCGCGCGTGGACCCAGTGGTTCAGTGAGAGCGTCGAGAAGCTCGCCGAGAGCGATGAAAAGTTGGTCGCGATCACGGCGGCGATGCCAGACGGCACGGGCTTGATGGACTTCCGCGAGCGCTTCCCCGAGCGCTTCGTCGACGCCGGCATCGCCGAGCAGCACGCCGTCGCGATGGCATCTGGTATGGCGACGGCCGGCATGAGGCCGGTCTGCGCGATCTATTCGACGTTCTTGCAGCGCGGCTATGACCAGGTCTTCCAGGAGGTCATCCTGCAGCGTTTACCGGTCGTCTTCGCTATGGACCGCGCCGGTTTGGTGGGCGAGGACGGCGCGACGCACAACGGCATCTACGACATCTCATATCTGCGCTGTATGCCTGGCATCACCTTGATGGCGCCGATGGACGGCCACGAGCTGCACGAGATGATGCAGCTGGCGCTCAGTCTGGGCGGGCCTAGCGGCATACGTTATGCGCGCGGCAACGCGCCGGAAGCGCACGACTTGGTCGGCTGGGACGGCGCGCGCGAGCCTGTTCGAATGGGTAAGGCGCAGACGCTGGTCTCGGGTAAGCAGGGCGCGATCCTAGCATACGGCCACATGGTGCAGACGGCGCTCGAGGCCGCCGCCTTACTGGCTCAGCAAGGCGTGGAGGTCGAGGTCGTCAACGCTCGCTTCTGTAAGCCGCTTGATGAGCAGTTTGTCATCGACCTCTGTAATCGTCACGACCGCGTCGTCACCCTCGAAGATCACGTCAAGGTGGGGGGCTTCGGCAGCGCAGTGATGGAGTGCGTCGCGGCCCACGGTCCGGTACGTGCGCAAGTGCAGATCATGGGCGTGCCTGACGACATCCACGTGCACATGTCGCGCAAGCAGATTATTGAGCATTGCGGCCTCACGCCCCAGGACGTCGCCGCTCACTTTCGTGTCGACAAGGACGCTGCGATCACGCCCTGATGGCGACACATTCCTGACACGCGCTCTAGGCGCTGAGGGTGACGGCGATGGCGGAACCAAACATCCGACGTGTGCTGCTGGTGGGTGACGCTAAGAAGGGCGGCACGGCTGAAGTGATCAGCCGCCACGCAGCGTGGTTTGATGAGCGCGGCATCGAAGCGTTGCAGATCACGGACCGCGAGGCTTCGTTGCATGACGTGGGCGGAGACGTCGTCGTCGTTTGGGGCGGGGACGGCTCGCTGCTGGCGTCGGCGCGCCGAATGGCGGAGCATCAACGGCCGACGCTTGGGATCAACCGGGGCCGGCTCGGCTTCTTGACCGCGTTTGAAGATGAGCAGAGCGAAGTCGCCTTAGAGCGTTTGGTCGCGGGCGAGCTGTATGAAGAACAGCGCATGATGTTTCGCTGCGAGGTGGACCCCGTTGACGGGGCCGCTAAGCAGACGCTTGGGTTGAATGATGTGGTCGTCAGCCGCGCCGGCGCGGGCGGCATGATCGTGGTTCGAGTGCGCCGGGGTGAGGCTGAGATTGGGACTTACCGCGGTGATGGCGTGATCGCGGCCACCGCGACGGGTTCGACGGCGTACTCGATGGCCGCTGGCGGCCCGGTGCTGGCGCCGGATCTAGACGCCGTGGTGCTGACGCCGTTGGCTTCGCACTCGTTGAGCGCGCATCCGGTCGCGCTCTCGATCTGCGCCGGCCTCGAGCTGGAGGTCCTCGAGACCGGAGATATGCCCTACGCCTATTGCATCGTCGACGGTCAGGTGCAGATGCAGGTCAAGGCTGGCTCACGCATCGCGATCGAGACGGCGCCGATGCGCTTCCGCCACTTGACGCAGAGTCCGACGCAGTTCTTCGAGGTGCTGGCCGAGAAGTTCGGCTTCGCCGGCATGACCCGTCCTGGCCGCTAGTCGTCCCTTAGCCGAGCTCGAATTGGCGCTTGGCGTCGACCACGTCACGGTTGACCGCGACGATCGCTTCCTCGAGTCGCGCGCTTAATTGTTCTCGTTTGCCGATCTGCAGGGAGACCTGGCGCATCATTTGGATGGCCATTCGTAAGGTCCGTACGGCGTCACCAGCGTCGCCGCTCGAGAGCCGCTCGAGGTCGTCGACGTCGCCGCCGCGGCTCCAGCAGTCGACGGCCGGCGCCATCCCCCAGTCGGGTTCCTTGATCGGGTTGAGGACGCCTTGTTGTGACTCGACATCGCGGAAGCGCCGGACTGCTTGGTTCACCTGCTGCATGAGCAACCCAGGCTGACGCGCGTGCTGGCGTGGGTCGACACGCCGCCGCTCCTCGTGGATGAGCGACGTGAACGTCGCCGCGAGTTGATGAATGTCCATCTCTTCGAGCACGCCGCTGAAGAGCAGTTCGGCGGCCTGGATCTCATATCCGTTGATCGTCTGCGCGATCTTGCCGCGCGGCAGCAGCCCGTCCTTGTCGAGGTAGCCAGCTTCGCGCAGGACGTTGACCCTGCTGGCCAGCGCCGCGTGCGCCGCGGCGCGCTTTTTCTGCCGCGTCGCGGCAGAGCCTTTCATCGCTTGGAACGCTAAGAACGAGCTGTCGTAGGCCTCCTGTAGACCTTTGCTGCCGAGGCGGTCATAGAGGTTTAAGATGGTCGAGTACGACAGGTTGAAGCGTGAGGTGATCGCCTCGACCTTGCCTGAGTGATAGCGCGAAAGCGGCGCCTCGAGCAGGTCCTCGTCCTCGAGGATCGATATCACGAGGCCGGATTTGTCGAGCCCCTGTCGGCCGGCGCGCCCGGCCATCTGTAGATAGTCGCGGGCCTTCATGTAGTTCATCTGCACGCCGTCGAACTTCCGGAGCAGGTCGAAGATCGCAGTGCGCGCTGGCATGTTGATCCCGAGGGCGAACGTCTCAGTCGTGAACAGCAGCTTCAAATTGCCGGACGTGAATAGTCGCTCGACGACCTCTTTATGGATCGGGAGCATGCCAGCGTGGTGGAAGCCAACGCCTGTCAGCGCGCGGCCGAGGATGGCGACCAGCGCTGGGTCCTGCGCGGGGTCGAGCTCGAACCGGTCGCAGACCTCGTAGAACAGGTCTTCGATTTTGGCGCGCTCGCTCCGATTGAGCAGGCGGCGCCCCATGCTGCGCTCGGCTTTGATCTCGCACTCTTTGCGGGAGAAGCAGAAGTAGAGCGCTGGCAAGAGCTCTCGGTTCTGGATCTCATCGAGCAGCATCACGTAGGGGCGCGGACCGAAGCGGTGTCGCTTGCCGCGAGCCCGCTCTCGCTTGTCGCCCCACTTCGATCTTAGGCGCTCACGCTTGCTGACCCGATGGTCACGCTCGTGGTGCTTCTTATCTCGAGCGAGCGCGCGTTCGTGGAGCGTGATCGCGCGCCGTCGTTGCGATAGTTGGAAGACGCCAGCGTCTTGATGGAACAGGCGGTGGGAAAGTGGCACCGGCCGTTTCTGGTGCTCGATGACGGCGAGGTCTTGTTTCCGAACTTCACGGATCCACTCGCCGAACTCATGCAGGTTGGCGATGGTCGCGCTGAGTCCGACGAACCGCACGTGCTCTGGTGCGAAGATCAGGCTCTCTTCCCAGACGGTGCCGCGGTCTACGTCGTCTACGAAGTGGACTTCATCGAAGATCGCGAAGTCGGTCTGCTCAAATCGCTTTGGGTCTTCGAAGACCGCGTTGCGGAAGATCTCCGTCGTCATGATGACGAGCGGCGCGTCTGGGTCGAGCGTTAGGTCGCCCGTCATCAGGCCGACCCTGAGCCCTTCGTTCTTGAAGTCGCGAAACTTCTGGTTGCTGAGCGCTTTGATCGGGCTGGTGTAGATCGCGCGCTTGCCCTGGCGGATGGCGTGCTCGATCGCATATTCGGCGACGAGTGTTTTGCCCGATCCAGTCGGCGCTGCGAGCAGCACGTTGTGACCGGCTTCGATCGCCTCTGCAGCTTTCACCTGAAACGGATTCAGCGTGTAGCCTTTGAACGCAATCGGCATGTCCTGACGAGTCGTCACTGTCGGCGCAGCATGTCACACTGGTGGCCTCGTTGGAATCGCGTACCGTGCGCGCATCCGTACTGCGCTGATGTCCTTCCACATCGTTGTGCACATTTGTCCACAACGGGGACGAGAACTGCACGAAGCACTCTCTAGTTTGCGGTCGCTCGTCTTGCTATGATCCCGCGCGTCTCGTCAGTCAGCGGGACATTTCGCAAGTAGCTGCGAAGTGCGACAGAGTCCACTAGCGGCTACTCCGGTCTACAAGCGGTGGGGGTCACCACCGCTTCCTCCCTCAAACCCGTCGCGCAAAATCAGCGCATGGAGCTAACAATGGAAAGCAAGTCCGAAGTCAACGTCGGCAAGTTCGTCGGTCGCCATCTCTCGCAACTCAAGATCCTCACGCGTCTGCTCGACCACGAGCTCGACTCGTCTAAGGGTGCGCGCGAGGTGACCCTCGATCGCGGCCTCATTGAGAACGTCATCGATACGCTTGAGATCTTCACGGACGATTGTGAGGGCGTGAGCGGCACCGAGTCGGCGGCTAAGGCTGAGCAGAAGCCCGTCGTCGCTCGTCTCAACTGATCGAAGTAGGCCCCGTCCGCGGGGCCTACCGCGTTTCGTCTCCTCCGGCCAACGCGGCCGGAGTTCGCTAGATGAATACGACCCCGTCCCTATGGGCGGTTCGCATGTTCGCGCTCGGCGCGTTCGTCGCGACCGTCTGGTTCTGCGGGCCCCGCGCCGCAGAGGTGCTAGCTGCTAGGTTCAGCAGTACCGACGCTCCAGGGCCAACCGTGGCCCTCGATAGGGTCGGTTATTTGGGGCGCCCGGAGTGGGTGACGGACGACATGCTCGTCTCGGCGTCGGAGTTCCTCTCGCCGTGGTTGTCTGGCGAGGTCGGCATCCTTGACGAGGCGGCCGCGAAGCGGCTGCGTGAGGGGCTTACGTCGACCCCCTGGGTTCGCAGCGTTCGGATCGAGAGATCCTTCCCGGACCGCTTCCTTCTTAATCTCCAGCTGCGGCGGCCGTGCTTGGCGGTTCACGCAGGCGACGGCGCGCCGCTCTGTCTCGTCGACGAGGCGGGGGTCATGCTGCCTTGGTCGTCATCGAAGCTGCCCTTTGTGCGGCTCTACCGTCAGGGCGGAGACACGACCATGAACGTCGCCTTCGGGGAGCGCGCGCAAGCGCGGCGCGTGGTGGTCGCGGCGATGATCGCAAGCGAGTGGCGCACGGAGGTCGCGCCCTTGGTCCCGGAATGCCCCACGTTGCTTGAGGTTGACTCAACCAACCTTGGTGAGCGTTATATCGTGGGCATGCAATACCCGGAGATCCGTGTCGTCGTGGCGCGATCAGATGGCGCGCCGGTCAGCCTCGCGTACGGGCGTCCTCCTGACAGCCCTCTGCCGCGCGTGCTCGCGCGCACGAAGGCGTCGGTGTTAGAGAAGATTTTGGAGCGACATCGCGGCTTGGGAGGTCTGACGGCGGGAGATCTGCGCGTCGCGCGTCGCTGGGCGGATTACCTTCAGCCTCGCGATCAGAACCGCGATGATCCGGTGGAGCAGTGGCGCGAAAGCGCGCCGCTTTCCATCCCTAGAAGGTCGAAAGGCGGCGATTAGCTGCAGGCGTCGTGAACCGCGCGGAGGAAGCGCGACAGCGGGAAGTCGCCGCCTTTGGTGCAGCCGAGCCTTACGATGACGAGCTGCGCAGCGGGGCTCACCACGACGTACTGGCCCTCGTGCCCGCTCATGAAGAACAGGTCGTCAGGCAGGTCCGGCCAGCGGCGCCTCGCCGGCCCTGATCCGTCTGGGTCGCGATTTAGCCAGAGCTGCCAGCCATAGCGGCCCCCGCTGGCTGGCGACGCGGTCGCGGACGTGGACCGCGCGACCCACCCCGCGGGCAGGACGCGTTCGCCAAACATGATCCCGTCTTGCAAGAACAGCAGCCCGAGTCGCGCCCAATCTCGGGCGGACGCGAAGCCATAAGAGCTGCCCACGAAGGTGCCGCTTGGGTCGGTCTCTAGGATCGCGCTGTGCATGCCGACGCGCTGGAAGAAACGCGCGGGCATTTGCCAGTATTCGAGGTCGTCGCGGTATAGGTCGCGCAATCCTTGGCACAGGAGGTTCGTCGCCCCGCTGGCATATTGATAGCGGGTGCCGGGGGCGGCGGCGGCGCGTCGGGCCGTATATTCATCGGCGTGACTCCGCGACGACAGGAGCATCCGCAGGGCGTCTGAGCCCGGGTCTGTGTAGTCCTCGCTCCACTGCAGACCGGCGCTCATCGCTAGGAGGTGCCGGTTGAGGATCCCCCCGCGGACGTCGCCCTCTTCTCTCATCGACGCAGTGACCAACGGGCGTCCTTCCACGTCGAACAACCCTGCGCCCACGTGTACTCCGATGAGCGCGTTTGTCAGAGACTTGGTCATGGACCAGCCTGGCAATGGCATGTCCTTGTTGCATCCGTTGGCGTAGCGCTCGGCGACCAGCACGCCGCGGCGCGCGATCACGACCGCGCGCGTGAAGATTCGCTTGGCGCGCTCAGGTTCGGCGAAGGCGAGCTCCAGGCTCGCCCGCAGAGCGCCGGCGTCCACGCCGGCTGGAGCACTGGGCGCCGGGCCATCTCCACGCGGCCAGGGCTGGTCTTGGTCGGTCGCCGCGACCTCAAACTTTGGCAGCGGGGTCGCATATCGCCTTCGATTTGCGTCCATCGCGCCTCGCACGAGCGAGCAGCCTAGCCCGGGGTGGTAGACCGCCGTGGCCTGGCCGACGCCGAGGCGGCAAGTGACGGACCGACCTTCGCGATCTATGTCGAATCGTAGAAGCGGCCTTATCAGGGCGTCCATTGGCCTGGTAGGGGCGAACTCCTGCTCGAGCACGGACTCAAGAGTCCTGTCGCTAACGAACAACGCCGAGGCGGTCACTTTCGCCGCATAGGCCGCCGCTGCTTGCGCGAGCTCTTTCGTTGGGGCTTGCGTCGCTAGCGTTGGAGTGAGCATCGCCGCGGCTGATACCAGTAGCGTTGTTCGCATCTGCGGATGGTAGCGGGCGACGGCGGGGATATCGTCTGAGTCATGCGAGCGGCAGTCTTGATGTTCTGGATCGCAGCGTGCGGACTGCCGTCGGAGTCGGCGATCCCCTCGTGGCGGCCGATCCGGGTGATCGGTGACGGAGAGCGCGGCGTCTTGCTGGCTTGTCGAGACGCAGACGTGTCGAGGCCTCTGGACGGACCGCTGCGGATCGAGAGCGGCCGTGAGTGGCAGGCATTGCGCAGCGAATTTGTCGCCGGGACCGAGCGCCGTGACGAGCTTCCGTTTGCGGACTTTCGCGGTGGATATGTAGTCGCGCTTCCGCTCGATCCGGGGCTCCGATCTGTCGGGGTGGTCGTCAGCAGTGAGGAGGGCGTCGACGTCGTCACCGTCGATGTTGAGCGGCGCCAGCCTGACCGGCAGGCCTCGCGTGTGTGCCTGCTTCGGCTGAGCCGTCGCCCGAATCAACTCGCTGTGGTCGTCCGGGATCAGCAGGTCAACGCGGAGCGGACCGTCGCGATCTACTCGCCGAAGTAGTCGCGGCCCGGACGCGTCACGCTCGCTGGCACATGCGCACGAGCGGCGCGAACGGGTCGCCGACGTTGTCTTCTGGCCACTCGATCGTCCCGATGCCGTCCCCGGACGGGGCGAGCACGGCGATGACGGCGCGCATCTCAACGTCGAAGTCTGGGGTGCTCTCGCGCGCCGCGTCGGCGCGGCCGGCGACCACGAACGGCGCGTCGCCAGCAGCTAAGATGCGTAGGGCCTCGCGGAGGCTCTCGCCAGGCGCATGATCTAGCACGGAGACGCTGAGCGTCGGGCCGCGCAGCTTGTAGCGGAGCGCGACCTCCCCGAGGCTCGTGCTGGTCAGCGAGTAGGGGAAGATGCTGGCTTGCACGACTTCGTGACTCAGCGACTTTTGGAAGTCTAAATCGGTCGTGAGCGAGCCGACCTCGGTCTCTACGCAGATCGCCGTCTGGTCCCGCTGTTCCTCGTTGAGGACCTTGTCGACTCCCGCGGCCTCGCATGCGAGCACGAGCGCGCGCGCTGGGTAATCGATGCGGCGGAACGTCGCGTCCGTCTTGCCGGAGATCTTCTGGACTGTCCGTCCTGTCCCGGGCGGGTCAGCCTCAAGATCATCCCAGGTCGTCGAAGTGCCGCTAGTGCCGAAGACGCCGCTGCGGTTCAGCACGCCGCAGGCGAGGACGGTGGCCGACGGCTTCATACAGAAAACACCACGGCGCTCTGAACGCCGCCGAAGCCCCCGGCGACTTTGAGCGCGTGGTTGGCGCGCTTGAGCCCTTGCGGCTGCCCTCGCACATTCAGCCTCGCGTCACAGTCGCTGCGCGTTAGGCCGTGATTTGCAGGCACGGTCTGCCGCTCCAGCGACGCGATCGCCAGCAAGGACTCGATCACTCCGGCGGCGCCGAGCGTGTGTCCGGTCTGCGCCTTGCTCCCAAACGCGGGCGGCGTCGACGCTGCGACTTCGCCCCAAAGATCGCCGAGCCCGATCGCCTCGCTGCTGTCGTTCGCTCGAGTTCCGGTCGCGTGTAGCTGTAGGGCGTCGATGTCTTCTAGCCCTAAGCCTGCGTGCGCGACCGCGCGGCGCGCAGCGAGGCCGACGCCGCGGCCGTCGTAATCTGGTCCGGTGACGTGGCAGGCGTCGTTCGCGCCGCCGTAGCCGCTGACCCGTATACCGATGGATTCTGACTCGAAGGCGGACAGCACCACCGCGCCGGCCCCGTCGCCGAGCGAGACGCCGCGTCGGGCTGCGTCAAACGGTCGGCACGGGCCAGGGTCGAGCGCGCCGAGGCCGCCGAAGCCGCGCAGGATGAACTCGTTCACCGCGTCGGACGCGACGACGGCGAGCCGGTCGCATTCGCCGCTGGCGATCCGTCGCGCCGCTGAAGTTATGCCGGCGACGCCGGACGCGCACGCGCATGACAGCCCTGTCGGGTTAAGGCCAAAGCCCAACGCTTCGCTCACCATCGCGCCCAGGCGGATGGGTGAGCCCATCCCTGTGCCGCGCCCGCAGATACCCGACATGTCGCCCTTGGTCGTCGCGAGCACGACCCCCATCTTGCTCACGTCCGGTTGGCCGGCTTCGGCCATAGCCTCCTCGGTCGCGAGCAGAGCTGCGCGCAGCGGCAGGTCACCTTCGCGGATGGTTGGGTCGCTCAACGCGTCGTCGGGGAACTCTCCGCAGACGGTGGTTTCCGCGCGGAATGACGCGGTTCGGTGGCGCTCACGCAGCGCGGATTCGCCGGCGAAGACGCCGTCGCACAAGGCTGCGAGGCCGCGACCGAAGCCGGTGACGGCCCCGCGTCCGGCGATGTATACCGGACGCCTCACTGGTGATCCCCCGGCGGGATGCGGGTCTCGCTGATGGTGGCGATGGTGAGGCGATAGCCGAACCAGCCGTTATCGAGCACCGCGTGCGTTGGCGCGGCCCAGTCATCTTGACCCCATTCATAACGGACGCGGATGACGCCCTCCGGTTTGCCGGCCGCGCGGACAAACGTGCGTTCGGTCAGGCGCCCTCCATGCCATCGCTCCGCGACGAGCTCGCCGTCGCGTTCTACCGTGCGCGGGCCCTCCGCGCCGGCGTGGGCGAACCACGGGAAGAGAGCGCGTTGGACGTCGAGCAGGATGAAATTAGGCGGGATCACCATCTGCTCCGCTAGGTGGTTGACGACGTCGATCCCGTCGGGTCTCTGCGTGATCGAGAAGCCGACGGAGCCTAGCGGAGACAGGCCGACCACCGTCAAGGAGTCACCTTGACGCTGGACGGCAGCGTCGAAGCCGCGCTCCTGCTGTCCGTCGGGGCCGCTCCAGCTTGCTGTGACGTGTTGCTGCCAGACGGCCTCCACCGGGAGCGTCGCTGGGTGTTGCAGTCTGCCCGGGTAATGTGCGTCGCGCAGCGCGGCCGTGGGGGCGCTGTGGCATGCCGTCGCCGCTAAGCAGAGCGACAGGGGCAGGAGGGCTCGGACGGGCTGTTTCAATGTGGGGGGGCGTCTCTGCTGGTGGTCGGCGTCGCGAGCGCGCAAATGGTCGGTGCCAGTATTAAGCACAGTAGCACGCCGACGGCGGATGTCAGGCCGATGTGGAACAACGCGGGCTGAGAGGACATCGACAGCAAGCCGAACCCCATGATCGTTGACGCTCCGGCGAGCGAAACTGCCAGCAGCGTCGCGTCTCGTTGGCCCGCGTCGCCCCGGTGCTCGGCGAGAAACACGCCGTAGTCGACCCCCATACTGACGACCATTAACAGCGCTACGAGCGACAGCATGTTCAGCTCTAAGCCGATCAGCGACAGCGTCGCCGCGGTCCCAGCCGCGCCGAGCGCCGCAGGCGCGTAGGCGATTAGCGTTGGCCGAAGCGCCCGGTGCCGCAGCGCGACTAGAGCCAGGACCATCGCCAGCCCGATCATCCACAGGTGCAGCAGCCGCTCACGATAAGACCCGTAGGCGCCGCTCAGCTCTCCCGCGACGTCAATCAGGCGCCCGTCATTGACCGGCAGGAGCGCGGCGCGAAGCGCCGCCTCATCCTTGAGGTCGTGGAGGAAGGTCACGAACCCGACCCCGCCGCTGTAGGTGAAGTGGAAGGGGGCTGCCATTTGCATGAGCGGCCCATCCGCGAGGTCCGAGTAGCGGAGCGGCTGTGGGGCCGGCTCTGCTAGGAAAGACCGCCACTTGTTGAAGGCAGCAGGCAAGAAGTCATTCGTGCGCAGGGCTTCATCGACGCGCGCGGCGAGCGTCGCGTCACCGCGGATCACCTCATCGACCGCGGCTTGGGTCGCGGCCGAGGGCAGCATCGTCGCGATGGTGCTGAAGCCGGAGAGCGCGCCCGCTTCGACCATTTGCGACAGCGCTTTAGCGATCTGGTCGTTGGTTTGCAGCGCCGCCTCTTCGTCGGGGCCGGTCGCGACGACTAAGCGGCGTTGCTCAAACTTTACGACGCGCGCGCGGACGGCCGCGTCTTCGGCCTGCAACTCCGGGTTGACTTTGTTTAGGTCGGCGAGCGCGTCGTTCCAGCGGAGCCGAGGCAGGCCGACGGCGACGACGATGATGGTCAGCGCGATCGGCGTTGCGAGGGTCAGCTTGCTGCGCGTCGGCCCGAACCACGCGCTCCGGAGCAGCCTCGTCAACGCGGCGGCGCCTGCGGGCGGGCCGGTCGCCTGGCTTGCGAGCGCAGGGAGGAAGAGCCAGGTCGAGAGGGCCGCCGCTGCGATGCCGAAGGTCGCGAATACGGCTAGTTGCCGGAGCCCTGGAAAGCTCGACGTGGTGAGCGCCAGGAAGCCGGTGATCGTGGTCAGCGCGCCCAGCCCGAGGCCCGGCCAGACGCGCCGCAGAGACGTGCGCGGGGGTGATCCTCGGGGAGCGTTCAGGTGGTGGCAGTGGAAGTGGACGCCGTAGTCGACGCTGACGCCGATCAGCGCCGCCCCGAAGGCGAGCGTCAAGCCGTGAACCGAGCCGAAGCAAAGCAGGCACGAGCAGGTGCCCGCCAAGAACCCCACGGTTAGGATCGGCAAGACCAGCAGCAGAAGCCTGAGCGAGCGGAATAGCGCCAGGAACATCGTCGTGAGCCCGATCGCTGAGCCGATGCTCACGCGCTGGATATCAGCGCGGATCCCAGCCTCCGCGGCCGTCGCGAACAGGTGCGTCCCGCTCTGGTGCAGCTGAAGCGCTTCGTCGAACTTGTCGTGGACCCGCGCGAACGCGCGGTCGATACCTGCGAGCAGCGGGCGGATCTCAGCCCCGTTCGTCGTCGAGGTGGAGGTGGTAAGAAACAGGACCGCGCCGTCCTCAGCTTGGGTGACGAAGCGGCCATCGACCAGCTTCAAGCCGGCGCCCCGACCCTTCATGAGCCTCTCGAAAAGTCGCGGTAGCAGGCGCAGCGGGTCTGCTGGGACGACGTTGACGAGCAGCGTCGACATCGGCGTTTGCAGGTCGCGGCGCAGCTCGGCGAATGAGTCGTCGAGCGCCTCTGTCGTTAGCAGGGCGCGCGCCGCGTCGGCGTCCTCTGCAGCGAACGCGGTGCGGTGAGGCTGATAGGTCGCCCAGATCGCTTCTTCGAACTCTTCTTTGGATCCTGCGACCAGTCTCGCCAGCCGAGCTGCGACCGCCGGTTCAGCGCGCAGCTCCGCTTCGAAGGTTCGGCTGATCTCAGCGGCATGTGTTGCGTCGCGAGCGTCGACGAGGAGCACCATCGTTCTGCTGAGTTCGCCAGCTGCGAGCTCGCGGGCCAGGTGTACGTCGTCGTGGTCCCCGCCTCTCGGCAAGAAGTGCGTGACGTCGTTCACGATATCCAGGCGCCATGCCAAGACGGCGCTCAGCGCCGTGATCATGGCGACGCCGAACATCAGGGCGCGACGATCAGGGCTCACTGGCGTGACTTGCTGGGGTCGCTGGATTCAATGTCGAAGATCTCGAGCTGCTCACGAGCTGAGAACGTGCGTCGCACGTCGACCTTCTCAATGGTCGTCACGGTGCGGTCGCCGTTTGGTTCGACCAGCAAAATTTGGGTGACCTTCTCGCCTTCGCCGCGCAACGCGAGCTGCTTCAGGATCTTGTCTAGCGGGGCCTTCTTTGGCGTGAGCCGGAGCTGCCAGCGCGCCGCGTGGCGCTCGTCGAGCTCATAGCGGACGTGGTAGTGGGACTGTAGGGCCTCGCGGTCGCCTCGAAAGACGCGCATCAGCGACGTAACGAACAAGCGCACTCGGTCGCTCTGACGGAGATCTATGACCTCGGTGCCGCGCTTGTCGGCGACCCGGAGCTGGCTCTCAGTGATCGTTAGCTTGCTCAGTTCGGGCTTCTTGACCACGCGGACTAGGCGGCCGTGCTTGCCGTCGGGGGCGGTCATGTAGTGCAGCTGCCCGCTGCTGGTCAGCGGCACCGCCAGCAGGCTCAGGTGCTTCTTCTCGGTGTAGCTCGCGGACATGCCTCGCAGCTTGCTGAACTGCGCGAACAGCGCAGCCTCGTCTTTCGGTCGTGCGGGCTTTTGCTGCGCCGGCAGCGTGGCCACCAACATGCCAGCGAGCAGCAGGCCGATGCGGTTAGGAGACAGGCAGGCGCGCGAGGATGCCATTGGGGGTGGTGCTGTTGAGGTTGCCCTGGGTGTCTGTTGTCGCGAGGACGGTGACGGCGCGAGCGCTCCATCGATCTGTGTCCAGGTTGTGGATGTCGTAGGCCACCTTGATCAGCGGTGCGGCTTGTCGGAACCACGCGGTGACGGACACGTGTTGATCGTAGAGGATCGGGGCCATGTAGCGACAGTTCGCGTCGACGACGAACATCTTGCAGCCCAACGCCATCATCGCGGGCACGGCGAGGTCGACGTTGCGGAACAGCTCCGTGCGCGCTTGCTCCAGCCACTCGAAGTACCGCCCGTGCCAGACAACGGCGAGCGGGTCACACTGGTGCAGCCCGGCGCGGAACTTCACCGAGACCGCGTGATCAGGGCGCTTGGGCCGACCGCCGCTGGTCGGCCGGCTCGTCGGGTCGGGGGCTGGCCCCTGGGGATTCGTCTTGCCAGAAGTCATAGAAGTTGAACCAATTGTATGGTGCGGACCGCGCGTAGTGCTCGAGGCGATTTGCGTAGCGTTGTACGACTTCTTGGAGCGCAGCGTCGCGGTCTTTTCGGGGCAGCTTGAGCTGCTCGGCGAACGGTTCGCAGGAGAGGTCGTAGCGGTTGGGGCGGCGGTAGAGGCCGAAGGTGATGTAGACCGGGCACTTCATCAGCGCTGCGAGCAGGAACGGGCCGGCGGGGAAGCGCGCAGGTTCACCGAGGAAGTTCACGGTGACGGTGCGGTCGTTGAGGCCGGTGCGATCGCCGAGCAGCGCGACGAAGTCGCCGGCTTCAATTCGGTCATGCACGCGCGCCATCTGGCCGACGGGATCGTCGCCGATGTGGATCACCGTCGCCGCGCGATCAGGGTCAAGCTTCTCGAGCAGCGCGTTGATCATGTGGGCCCTGGAGAAGTGGCCGAGGATGTTGATCTTGACGCGGTCTTCTTCGCCGCCGCTGCGCATCGCTTCGAAGCTGCCCAGGTGGCCGCCGAGCAGCACGGCGCCGCGACCGGACGCGAACTGCGCGGCGATGTGGTGGTCGCCGTCACGGCTGAAGGCAAACGAGCTGTTCCTGCCCGAGACCAAGAGCACCCGGTCGAGGGTCACTTGCGTGAACGTATGGATGTGACGGAAGGTCTCCCGAAACGTGGCCGGTCGGCCATGGACGCGGCGTAGCCAGTCGCGCGACGCGCTCACCGCTTTTTTGTCGGTGAGGCGATAGAACAACGCGATCACGAAGACCACTGGCTTCATGAGCGTCCGACCGACCATCTGCGCCATCCGGAACGCCATGTGAATCATGAACACGGTGCCGCGCTCGCGCTGACTGAGCCACCCCTGGCCGTCCGTAGATGCCTCCGCGGCGGCGTTTCCGGCGTTCATCGGGGCCCCCTGGTGAACGGCCACAGCTTGCGGAGGGTCCATCGCATGCAGCCGAACGTGCAGAGCTTGGCGTGCATCAAGGAGAACTTTAGGTTGTCGCGGATCGGCCGGAAGTGCGAGACCCCGCCTTCTTCCGCGGTCAGGTAGCGCACGGCCACTGGCAGGTTGATCGGCGGCGCGCCGCGGCGGACGATCTCGACGGCGACTTCGATGTCGAAGTCCATGCCGTCTCCCACATGCTCCAAGGCGGCGACC
>Ga0163179_10000553_pt1 | contig 26882 bp, 40 predicted proteins | sample AtlANTMetagenome_FD_109643 | JGI IMG/M metagenome (GOLD analysis project Ga0163179, IMG submission 109643) | Marine eukaryotic phytoplankton communities from the Atlantic Ocean - Atlantic ANT 2 Metagenome | ecosystem: Environmental > Aquatic > Marine > Oceanic | place: North Atlantic Ocean...
CAGGAGCCCTTTCTCTTTGTCATGGCAGTAAGCGGGTAAGCTCTTCGGAGCACCCGTATATCCATTTCTCGCATGCCACCGGTCTGGGCCGGACAGGCTTGGGAGTTGTCTGCGGGTAACGCCGAACAATGTGTCCGTCTCGGTTTTCTCATTATGGAAGTGGGCTGTGTAAATGGTCTTGTGCTTACACTTAGCCCACGCCTCGCCGGACTCTCTCGCCATGTGTCCACAAAGATCATTGGTCTTGTTGACCCCGTCACCATGAACAAACCCAATGAGGTTACTTCCGTAAGACTTGTAGACTCTGGGAGTCCTGTCCCTGTTTACCGTTACATCAGCGGCGTCTCGGTAAAGAGCATCTAGGTACATAAGTACGCTAACCCCGAGCATTCGGTCGTGGTTTCCGGACATCAAGACAAGCTCTACTGGCGCGAACTGTCTAAGAGACTCAATCCACTCCTCCATAAGAAAGCAGCCCGATACAAGAATCTCTGCGGGGGTTCCGTCCATGTCTTGCGAGGTCCCTCGGGTGGTTCCGCCCAAGTCGTTATCTATCTGAAAGAAGTCACTCCCAACGGGAACATAGATTTTTTCAGGAGCGCCAAATTTCGAGAGCCTCTCGACAATGTTCTCTGTGCAAGAGAATAGCCTTTCTCTAGCCATCTTCCTGTCGAACCTCTCCCAATTCTCCCCCGGGTCTGAGTACTTTCCCCAGTGGTAGTCGGACAGTCCTAAGACAACCGCATAGGGGGACTGGGCGGGCTTGATATTTAGCTTATTGGTTGGCTCTGTTCTCTTGTTTGCCAAAGCCGACAGAAGGGGCTTAAAGAGGACGTCCTCAAACTCCCTCCAGTTGTTGGCCTCTTTTCGAATAGCCTTCCACCGGTCATTTTCCATGCGCCTATAAAGCGACGCTCTCCTAGACTGAAGCGCTTCTTCTGCCAGGTCATCTTCACTCCTAGACATTATTTCTTCTGGGGTGAAGGGCTCCCTGTCGTGTGTCACCTCGTGGGCTCGAAGATATTTAACAATCCACTGCCTAGGAAGCTCAAAAGTTCTTGCTATTTCGTTTACAGAGGCTGGGTCGCCGTCGAAATTGCTGTAGGCCTTCACGATATCCCTGTGCATGTCGCCGGGGATCTCTATCGCGTGAGGTACGCCAGGGAGATAGGTTGTGTAGATGTCGCTGTCGCTGTCGTACCAAATCTTCTTTTTACTAACGTACTGTTCGTAAACGCTCTTTGCGGGCTCGGCCGATTCAACGGGCTCTTCGGGGACGGCGTTTCTCTTAACAAGCCACTTGCCCCAAGATCGTAGCTCCTCGTAAGAGATGCCGAAATCGGTCCCATATCTATTATAAAGCTCCTTCCATCTTCTGTTTCTGCATTGGCCTAAAAGGCGTTCTCCGTACTCTTCTTCTAGCTCCAGCCATACTGGCGAGATTAGGTTTGGATCTTCCAAGAGGTTCCTCCATAAGCGAAAGTTAACCTAATAATCTTTGCTATATAGTACCGCACCAGGGTGCAAGGTCGTTGCCCCATTCAAACAAACTAATTTTGATATGAGTGACTATAGAGGCAAAACCGCTTATGTGAAAATTATTTTTCTACGCGAGGTGACAAGGTGGGCGGTAGAATGCTAGGCTCTTACAGCCTGTTTACAGCACGCCCTATTAGGGGCGTATACAACGATCTATGTCATTACTAGCCGCGAGGAACACCTTATGATTTTTAGCCAAATTCGAGAGTCTGACGATAGAAAAGTCAGAAATTTTTCCCTCAGCACTGCGTTTATCGAGAACTACAGCAATAAGCAGCCTAATTGGGGACCTCTCGGCTTCTTCACGTACAAAAGAACTTACGCTCGGCCTTTGCCAGAGGGAGGTACTGAAGAGTATTGGCAAACCTGTAAAAGGGTTGTTGAGGGTGTTTATAACATACAGAAGGTGCACTGTAGAACCCTCAGACTTCCATGGAATGAGCCAAAAGCGCAAAAGTCTGCGCAGGGCATGTTTGAGCGGATGTGGCAATTCAAGTGGTTGCCGCCCGGTAGAGGCTTGTGGGCCATGGGGACGGAGATGGTCTACACAAAAGGAAGCGCGGCTCTCAACAACTGCGGCTTCTGCACTACGGAAACTATTGATATCGACTTCGCAGCCCCGTTCTGCTTCTTGATGGACATGAGCATGCTGGGTGTCGGTGTCGGCGGTGATACAAAAGGCGCGGGTAAGGTTAAAATACAAGCGCCTAGGACAACAGACAAGCCCCACGTCGTAGAGGATTCTCGTGAGGGTTGGGTTGACCTCGTAAATGTGGTTCTCAATTCCTTCGCCGGAAAAGGCTATTACCCGGAGACTATTGACTACTCCCAGGTTAGGCCGAAGGGCGCGAGCATCGCTGGGTTCGGTGGAACAGCTTCCGGGCCACAGCCCTTGATGGACGCTGTTGAAAACATAACAGCCCTCCTCACGCCAGAAGACGGAGAGCCCTACAAGATAACCAGTGGTCAGATTGTCGACATTTTTAACTATATTGGTAAGTGCGTCGTTGCTGGAGGTATTCGCCGAACCGCAGAGATAATGTTCGGAGAAGCGAGCGACAAAGAGTTTATCGAACTTAAGCAGGACGAAAAGGCGCTGATCGACCGTAGGTGGGCCTCAAACAACAGCATCTTCGGTGATGTTGGTATGGACTACTCTGTTATCTCAGAAGCAATAGCTAAAAATGGTGAGCCTGGGATTATCTGGCTAGAAAACATGCGGCACTACGGTCGCATGGACGGCCACAAGAACGGGTTCGATGTCAGAGCTATGGGGAGCAACCCCTGTAGCGAGCAGACCCTAGAGGACCACGAGCTTTGCTGTTTGGTAGAGACCTTCCCCGCCCATCACGAGAGCCTGTTAGACTACATCCAAACTCTGAAGTTTGCCTACCTTTACGCAAAGACCGTAACGCTAATACCGACGCACAACTCTAGAACAAACGCTGTGATGATGCGTAATCGTAGAATAGGGTGTTCCCAGTCCGGTATCGTTCAGGCCATCAATAAGTTGGGTCGTCGGGAATACCTCCGGTGGTGTGACGAGGGCTACGACAGGATATCAACGCTAGATAAAAAATATAGCGAGTGGTTGTGTGTCCCCAGGTCTATAAAGACCACGTCAGTAAAACCCAGCGGGACTGTAAGCTTGCTGTGTGGGGCGACGCCGGGCATCCACTACCCGCACAGCGAGCACTACATACGAAACATTCGAGTTTCTGACGACTCCCCGTTGGTTAAGTCTGCTGTCGAGGCTGGATACCCAGTTGAGGCTGACGCTTACGCGGATAACACGGCCGTCATAAGCTTTCCTGTTAAAGAGGAAAACTTCACAAAGGGTAAAAGGGACGCTTCGATCTGGGAACAGTTTGCAAATGCGGCGGACCTTCAAAGGCATTGGGCTGACAACCAGGTCTCGATTACTGTTACCTTCAACAAGGAGGAGCAAAAGGATATAGGGACCTGTCTTGAGGTTTACGAGACAAGCCTGAAGTCTATCTCCATGCTCCCTTTAAACGAAAGCGACCACGGGTACGTTCAGGCTCCGTACATCGAGATCACCCGTGAAGAGTACGAGGCTCTAGCCGCGAAGACATCTACGTTGGACCTTACCACCTCTCAGCACGAGGTTACAGAGAAGTTCTGTGATGGGGATACGTGTGTTGTCTAAAAAATAGGAGGGGGTTTGCGCCCCCTCCTTTATTACTCTAGAACGCTGGTTCCTCTGGCTGCAGACTAAGGACTAGGGCTCGAAAGTCATCATAGATGTTTGCGAGATCTCCCCGTTGCTCGTCCAGACACTCTTCGCCCGGATGGTGTTCCCACCCGGCCTCGCTGGCTGAGTCCGAAGCGTAGTCACCGCAATAGTAAGAACTACTCGCTGCGGCGATGGCATCGGAGCAAGCCTCATTAAACCCAGACTCTGCTCGTGCAAGAGACTCCTTTAAGCTAGAGACCCTCTCAAGCAGGTGTTCAAATTGGCGTACCCTGTCGACGGAAATCGCAAGCTCTGCAGTTGATGTGGCAGCGGCTTGGGATTCTTCACGAGCAGCCTCTACGGCTGCCTGTCCGTCTTTCTCTATCGAGGAGTTCAACATTGCGACTGTCTTTAGACAATCGACTTCTTTACCGTTGATTTTGAACTCAACTTCAACATTCTCAAAGTCTAAATCTTCCATAAGGGTCGCGGCATCCGTGGAGAACGCACACCCTAAAAAACGACCGAACATGCTGTCAGAGACAGCACTATAATTGACCTTCATAAACACCTCATTTGTTTTGATAAATGGCCGGCTCCAAGAGAGCACCTATATTATACCAATTAATATCAATAAATTACCGTCATAGGAAGATACACATACTTTGTATACAAGGTCTATTAAGTCTTTATAAAACATATAGTTACCGGAAAGGTAATAGTATACAAATACTTACGCAAGTGTCTAAGTAGTGCGATAGGGTTTTACCCGGCTGGAAGGGGGTATAGAATGTGTTTATGTTGAAGCCAACAAAAGGCCACCTATGGAAGATGAAAAACATGATAACGTCATTGAGTTCCCAACTAGGTCTCAGGACAAGAAAAGCATAACAAAGCTGGTCTTAGACAAAGACGCAGTTCATTCGATGGTGTTATCTCTAGCGACAATAAACGCTACAACAGATGTTGCGGACGCGTGCAAGCAGAGGATCTTAAAGCTTGGTCTTCCTTGCGGCTCTGCGTGCATATGCCACGTTCATATGTTGAGTGCTATGGCGCTAGAAATAATCTTCGACGGTGACAAGGCTGAAGAGGCCTCTTCCGCAATCGTGGCGGAATACGCAATAGTTCAAAAAGGATTAAAAGAAGACACAGATGGCTAAAGACGCCGAGTATATTACTGATAAAGAGGTCTTGGACCCTAAGTCAGGAGAGTACGTAAATCTTGAAGTCTGGAGAGACCCGTTCACCGGTAAGCTCTTCGCAATAGACAGCAGCTACGTAAGTCAAGTCTCATCACCAAGCAGCCCAGGAGAGGTTAGTTCGCTTTATTACTCGAACGACAAAATCTTATTAAGAGCATTATAAAGGATATATTATGAAGTCAGACGAAAGCCTCGAAGAGGTGAAACAGGAGAGAGACTCTCTCCACAAAGTTGTTCACGAGTTTGTTAATGAGGTTCAGAGTCTGCAGGATAAGATCAAGGCTCTTGAGTGCTCCCAATGCTCCTGCAAAAAGAGTTGCTCGCAAAACAAGTAGTGTATTAGGTATAAGCTCGTTGAGTGGCCATGTTCGGCTCTGTGGCGGAACTGGTAGACGCAACGGACTTAAAATCCGTTATCCGTATGGGTGTGAGGGTTCGACTCCCTCCAGAGCCACTCGTTAACCTTTTCCCGATTCTTAACTAAGGATTGGTAAACATGGGATTGGTATGCCTCTTGAGCAACCCTTGAGCTTGTCTGATATTGACAAGGCCACTACAAAAGAAGTCCTACGAACTAGAAAGACCTACCGCCCTTTGTATGCTCCGGAGTTTGTGGACTACGAAGACAGGAGGGTCGTCAACATCTCATTCGAAGTCCACACAGATTTGGAAAATACCCCTCTCATGCTTTATGTATTAGGTTACTTAGACTTGATGCGAGAAGAGATGGTAAAAGAGGGTGGTGCTTGGATGAGCAAGATTGACCACGAGGACATGGTAGCAAAGTCCTTCCAGGTAAGTCGTGGAAAACAAACCACAAAGCTACCAAAATTATAGAGAGCTAGGTTTATGAGTCTCAACCGCTCCCCCTCCTCGGGGGACACGGGTCTTCTACTCTGGAGGCATTGGGTGAAATTCCCAAGAGGCTCAGCGTATCGTCGTTGCGAAGTAGGCGATCTTAGCCAGAAGCAGCGAATATTTATTAACGGAGCCTCCATCACATTGATTTGCGGTGGGGGCTCCATTTAATCCCTTACGGGCCCCTAGCTCAGTTGGTTAGAGCCCCCCGCTCATAACGGGGTAGTCCTCGGTTCAAGTCCGAGGGGGCCCACTTTTTATCCCGCGCTTTCAAGGTTGCTTAAACAATGGAAGCGCTATACTTCTTATGATACAAAATAAAAAACATTCCGGCATAGCTCAGTTGGTAGAGCAGGTGGCTGTTAACCACCCTGTCGTTGGTTCGAGTCCAGCTGCCGGAGCCATTTCATTATTGGAGAGCAGATGAAGCCCTGGACAATCCTATTGTTCGACGAGTCACCAGAAGTTAAGAGCGTGGTTGTGGAGAATATCCTAGCCCCTATGGACAAAGAAAAAGCAGTCCCATATATAGAAGAGCAGGTTGGTTGCACTAAAAAGCTACTAGCGCTGCTACCAGGAGAATTCGCACAAAACACGATTATTATCTAAGAGACGGGGATGGCGAAAAAGAAACGGGAAAGTCACGGCAATCGCTGGACGAAACGAGAAGACGTATATCTGCTACAGAACTGGGGGATGAAGCACCCTGCTAAGATAGCAAAGAACTTAGGAAGAAGCCTCTCGGCAACTAAGAGAAGAGCTTACATAGTATGCGGAACTAAGAAGATGAACCGTGGTGGGTACTCGGTTAGATCTCTTGCACAAGAGACCGGTTACCATTACACACAGATAAGGAAGGCCATTGTCGCTCTTGGGCTTGAAGCCCGCGTTCGGCAAAAAGGCAAGCACACGGATTCAGAGAGGCGTTGGGGCAAGGGCTGGGACAACCGGACCTGGTTAATCAACGACATTAACGCAGAGAAAATATTGGAGTGGTTGGGTAAGGAGGAGTACTCCGAAGCCTACCTGCTGCACTTTAAAACAAAAGGTGAAAAGCATACTGCTTGGTCCAAAAAATACGACAAGTGTATAGGATGCGGAACTACTGAAAAGAAGCACCAAGGCAAGGGTTTGTGCTACTCGTGCAGGGCAAGGCCAAAGCTAGCTCTCCTACGAGAGGAAACTGCTAAAAGAAAAGCAGAGCGAGCCAAGTGGTGGGACGCTAAAAGAGAACTTACAGAGTGTACCGAGTGCGGCAGGTCTGACCGGCCACACCATGCTAAAGGTCTTTGTGACGCATGTTATCAATCGTTAATAACGAAGAAAGTAGTGAATGCTTAGAGGGTGAACTCCCTGACATACGGGCGGTCTTAATGGCCCGTAGCTCAGGGGTTAGAGCGCCATTCTTATAAAGTGGAAGTCGTGGGTTCAATTCCCACCGGGCCAACCAATTATTCTATTATCAGGAGGAAAAGAATGACTTCAGAAGAAATCAAAAAGATACAGAAAATCATACAATCCATCGCATCAGGTAAAGATGTGGCTGACGAAGACGCGACCAACGCACTATCCGCAGTGGTTGCTGAGGTAAACAAGATGGCAGACGACTGGCCTTTGCTGTCGACGCTCCTTGTTACACTTGTTTCCCAGATGGTGTCGCACGACAAGATCTTAGAAGAGCACGCTGAAAAGCTAGAGCTTCTTAGGGGCGTTGTTGTTGACAGCGGGTGTGTAGATCTTGCTCATCAGAACCAGTCTACAGGCTTTAACAAGCTAGACAAGACGATGATCAACTAGTTCCTGGTGGGGGCTTGACCGTTTTCGGACTACGGCGGTTAAGCCCCACAATCCCACTAGGAAATTCCGTGCTCTTGCAGCGGCGTGCTCGCGGACATGCCCAAGTTCCCGCTGGTGAGCGTAAGGACCAGTGCTGCAAGAGCTTATCACAAACAACTTTATGAGGTTCACGCATGAGTAGCGGAAAGATTATTATCAGCGATATTGATGAATCCGACGTCGGCTGCACCTTCGAGGTGGAGCTTGATGACGAGTTCATAGAGTGGTTCATGGAGAAGAACAACATGAATCGTTGGAGTTCTAAAAAGTTCAACGGTTGGTTCTCTACCATACTTAAAAAGACTCTAAGCTCCATGACCAGGTCAGACATTAAAAAAGATAAGTATGCAGTTGTCTACAACCGCAATGCCAGCGGCAAAGACCGTGGATCCCTCGACGAGATTCGGATAGGGGATTACGTTAGCTTCTTTAGGAAGACGGGAGGTCAGTGTGTTCGAGAGATCGAAAAAGTCCTCAAAACCGGAGTAAAGACCGTGCCGATCTTGCCCGGAGACCCGTCTATAAACGTAAAGTACTTGGACATAATAACCCTAGAACGGAAAAATTATTAAGGATTATTAATTTATGGAATTTAAGAAAAACTCGAAAGAGCAAATTATCGTTGGTCGGAGCGTCGATGCTCCAGAGCAGCACACCTATAGAGTTATATTAAAAGAGGAGATCGACGAGGCGGGGAACACCAGCTTCGGGCTTATGGTCGAAGTCGCATCTCCGCACGAAGTTCCTGTTGACTTAAGTCATCTTGTGGAGCTTTTGTCTCAAGCCGGATTTCAGATCAGATGGCCGGCGAAGATAGATAAGAAACGAACACTCAGAAAGATCTGGAGATAACAGCTTTGTCGGTAGTTACGTGCGCAAATTGCAATCAAACATTTTTGGTTGATACGCCGAACTGCCCCTATTGCTGGAATCAATACCAGAGAAAGGAAATACCTATGGAAAATAACTGGGCCGAAGAAATCCCAAAAGACGTAATGACGGCGCTTCTCTCTCACGGAGAAGGGCATACTATATTTGGCGCGGAGGAGCTTTTAAACCTCGGACTCCACCCAGAAATTGTAGACAAATTTAAGACAACCCTTAAGAGCGATAAGGTCCCAAATTATCGCACCATGGAAGAGGCCACCGGGTGGCTCTGGAAGGAGTTAGAAGAGTGGGCAGGGGGGACAACGGTAAAGTTTTCTCTGGAAGACCTTCCTTTAGAGACGTTCCTAGAGAACATGGTTCGCCACTGTATTAGTGAGGGAAAAGAAGAGTTTGTTGCCTACAGCCCTAAAGGAACCATTTTCGTTAAGGGTCAGCCCGTTGATGAGATGGACGGAATCTACGACCTCGTGCTCGTAAGGGCTATCGCCAATAATCTTGGTTTGTCGTGGGAGCCAAAGATGGGTAGAGGGTTTGAGTACAGAAGTATCTCAAGCGCAATCAAGAGTCATCTGGAATCGTTGGATGTCCACTAAAGACTGGGATCGGATGAAGCACATCTACGACGTAGTGGGTGATCTCAACAAATCCGACAAAAAGAGAGAGTACGGGCTGCCAAACAGCAGTGACCCCGGTATCCCTACGTGGGAGCCTGCGCCGGGGTCAGCCCCACCTTGTCCGCACTGTGGCGGCAAGTTGTGTCTAGTTAAAGTGGAAGTTTCGCAAGAGCTTCTTAAAGGAGGGAAGGGTATGAGCACCTACTTAGGATGCCCAGCTTGCCCTTTCGCCTCACCCGCAATGGTTGTTAGTACAGGAGGAAAGAAATGACGACCGAAGAAAAAGCCATCCAAGAAGCCGGGGAGTTCCTATCTTCGATTCGCGGAAGGTACATTGTAAGTCAAGCCCTATACATCGCCATGAACGAGATAAACTCTAGGCCCCCGCATCTGCAGGAGCCTTCTAACGTCTCGGACATGAAGTATATATACGAGAACGTATTTCCAATCTACCGAGAGTTTCGAACGGAAGACTTCGACCAGTTAAAAATGTCTCTGCTCGAAAAGAACACGGAAGATAGGGTTGACCCACACGAAACAAAGGATTAATCTACGTGTATATCGTGCATTATTCTAGTGGGAGATATATCTCATGTTGTTTATAGAGCTTACGAGTGCGGAAAGTGGGGATGTTCTGTCTGTCCTGGCAAGCGAAGTCCAATGTGTTGGAGAGCGCACAGCCGAGAACATGATGGGGCATAAGACCTACATCCTACTCAAAGGCCCTAGATGCAAGATAGAGGTAAAAGAGTCTCGTGAAGAAGTCCTGCAGTTGCTGGGGTCTAACACGTACACGGTAAGCAGTGATCTTAACTACTGGTCGGACTCCGGAGGGGTCCCTCCGGGTCGGTAGCTCAGTTGGTAGAGCATCGGACTTTTAATCCGCAGGTCGCGGGTTCGAACCCCGCCCGACTCACATATCAAATTAGTATCTTATTGGAGGTATTATGTTAGCTTGTATGGATCTGAGCAAACTTTACTTTGCTGTTCGAAAGCTGAACGTAACTGTTAATTATGAGGAACTTATAAAGCTCCTCTACGAGAAGGGCGAGACTCTTGGAGAGGACGTCCACATCAAAGGCTTCACGGTTTCCGACGAAAGAAACCCAGGCCAAAAGAAGTTTCTAAGCAGACTATCAGAACTTGGGCTAGACCTACACGTCTACCCGTATGACACAACACCGGACTTCTCCGCTGAGATTGCGACAATCGCCGCTCTGTCAGAGGAGGATAACGTGGTTGTGGTTTCTAATAGTAGCTGCTTAATTAGAGTATTTGACTTACTCAAAGAAAACGGTAAAAGTCCCACGCTATGTTTCTTTAGCGAAGAGCTTGAGGGGAATTGGACGCCGACGCTTCTTAGGGGAGGGATGGACTTTGTTGATCTATCCGATCCTTCGACAAAGCGGAGAGTGACGCATTAAACGGATGTGCTCGTAGCTCAGTTGGATAGAGCAACGGCCTTCTAAGCCGTGGGTCACAGGTTCGAATCCTGTCGGGCGCGCCACCTACAACTGAGAGGAAAAGTTAAATTGATTATCGCGTTTATTGCTTACTGGTGCCTTGTATGCTGGGTTTCAGCGTTATTCATCTCTGAAGAGCTTTCCTATGCGGAAAGCAAAGTCGGATTTGTCGCTTTTGCCCCGATATCCTTTGTCATCATCCCGCTGCGCAGGTTCGTCCTGTTTGTTATGGAGATGCGGCAAAGGTACAGGTACCGCTAACGGTAAGTTATTAAGAACATAAGGGGCTCCTTCGGGGGCCCCTTTTTTATGAGGTTATACGATGTTACGAATCTTATTGGTTGAGAATGACAAAATGCGGGAAGAGGTGTTCTCTTCCTGGCTGCCTGAAAACGAAAAGATAGTGCTGCGAATGATTCCTTATGGGAACATCGCAATGACGATTTTAGAAAAAGATCAGCCTGGGGACTGGCACGGAATCATGTTGGACCATGACCTAGACGTGTTCAGTTCGGAAGTTCCCTACCGGAGCGGTTCCGACGTAGTGAAAGTTCTAGCAAACAAAATAGACCCAAGGGTGCCAGTATTCATCCATAGCATGAACCCGTCTGGCGCGGTGCACATGCAGACTGTGCTGGAAGGCTCAGGGTTCGATAGCGTTACTAGAGTTCCCTTCTTCGATATGGGTAAAGAAGATCTTCTTGACTGGCTAGAGGAGGTTGAGGATGCGAAAGATGTTCTGTCCGGCTAAAGCTACTTCTTCTTGGGGATTTTGTTTAAGACCTCATCTGTAAATCTCTGAGAGCCAGAAGGAAAGTCTAGTACGGGTTTTCCAAACTTATCGTACACAGGAACAGGATGGACCATTGTGCGGAGGTTGGCCTCAGCGAACTGTCTTGGTGTGGCCTCTAGAGGCTGAGTGGCTCTTCGGGCTACACCAAAGTCAAATACAGATATTGGAGATCGCTGACCAAATATGTTTTGGTAAGTGATATTGCCCTGGTGACCATCTCCCCATACAACTCGCTGCTGTCTTCGCATGTGGTCCATCCAATCAAGCATCTTTACCACATCTTCTTGGCGGGTAGCCATCCCTCCAGGCTTTCTAGAAACGTACTCGGAGAAAACTGTTGGGGCCATGTCTTGGGACTGGGGTTTAACCCCACCAAACTGCTCTAACTTGGCTCGCCCTTGCGGGTTTGGTCTCAGCCCTTCATTGAATCGGGCTCGTTGGAGTTCCTCAAGTTCGTCCATAAAATCTGTGTCCGGCTTTCGCTGAACTACCTTGCCAGAGCGGGTCCTGTATTTTTTCCCAGGCATTAGCCCCAAGCGGGTTCGAACGAGCGGGTCGTTAAGATTTAACCTGGCGGGAGAAGAACCAACGTCCTGTAGTCCCTGTCTAGTGCTTGCACTTCCCAACTCACGACCAGGTTGAGCGCCTACCTTTCTTCTAGGATCGTCTTTCATTTTCCCGGTGGGCGAAAAGGTCTGTGTTCTTACCCCGCCGGTTTGAACAACTCGTGGCCTCCACAAATTCGGATGCGAGACTCCGAGGGCTGCGTCACCGCTCTGGACTATGGATGCTCCACCCATTTCTTTGTCTAAGGCCTGGCGCGCACTAAAAATCTGCTGTCCAGTCTTGGAGTCTTTTCTAGGCTTTAACCTCTTTGCAACAGCAGTACCGAAGTCCGGGTGGGAGCCAAGGTAAAGGCCCGCATTCTGCGCGCCATGATCCTTAGTGGCGTAAGGAATATCATCAATCTTTCGTCTGGACACGTCAGTTGTTTTGAGGTTTTTTTGTCCCGACAGTCTAGGGAATATAGGATTCGCCGTAGTTCTCGCAGTATATCCTTTGGCTGCATCTTGAAGTTTGTTTAAGATTGGAATCGCCTTGGGGTTGTTGGAAACCGCCTGGAGCCTATCTGCCCGGGTTTTTCCCAAGGCGTTATACGCCTTTCTTACTTCTTTCATGGCCCTCGTAATGGCCAGTTTTATCTTAAGCGGCTCCATAAACTACGCGTCCCTTTGCTCTCAGGAGGAGAATTGAAAAAACGAATACACATCAACCAACACGTAATAAAGAGTAACACTAAAACAGGTTCCAGGGAACCCGTCATCACAGTGAAAACCTACAAGAGCAACACCCGATGCAACACGGTTGAGATTCTCGACGAAAGCAGCAACGTGGTGGCTAAGGTTGTCTACCAGCCAGACAAACCCCTGTCATGCGGGGCGAGGGTGTGGATAGAGACAAGTAACGATATTAACTGCGTAGGTTTTTCGGAAGAAACAATCTACAAAAGAGGTAAAAAATGAACGAAGAATTTTACAGCGAAACCCTGCTTGACCTCAGCAGAAAAGAACACATTGACTCAATCAGAGAGGCTCTGTTGTTTTGTTGTACTTCACCGGGAACCGATGAGCAAAAAGTAGAGGCGGCTATAAACGCTCTGCGAAACTGTGCCAGGTGGTTCCCGACAAGAGGGAGTGAATATGCACACAATACATCTAATAGCCGTTAGGGCGGATGACGAAGAAAGCGCTATAGACGCAGCGGAGTACGCTCTAGAGCCTTACGGTGACGGGGACGTATGGGACTGGTATGCGGTAGGTGGCAGGTGGGAGGGTTTCCTGGGGGGCAAGAATGTCCTTTGTTATGAAGATGACCCCGTCACATTTATGGAGGCCTTGCACAACGCAAGGTTTATTCAAGAGGCACGATTCAGGGAAGTGAGAGACCTGCTAACAGGCAGGGTCGTGTCGCCAGAAGAAATTCCCGACGACTACAACGCCTTCGGGTTAAAAGTCGAACGATCTAAAGAAGAGATCGCAGCAGACATAACGGAAAGAAACCAAGTGGCCTGCGGTAAAGTCCAAGACGCTCTAAAGCTTGGGAGGCCACCGGAAGGTTACGAGTTCGCGATGACCTCTTACTACCTAAGGAGGTTCACTAACCTGCTTGGTGGGCACTACTGCTGGGACTCAGCCTTCTACGACGCTGTCGAGGCATCTACAGGGCAAAACTATATTTTAGATAGAATCAACGACGAAGACAAAAACAATGGAGGGGGTCTAGATGAGCAGTGGCTCGTCGCGATAGACCTACATAACTAATGAAAGCATTTTTATTCAAAGAGGACGGGTCGCACGAAAATGTGCAGCCGGAAAACCAAGAGGAGGGTTTCACCCTCCAAAGACTACAAAAGTTTGTTAAGGGGCCGATAGAGGTTATTCCTGTCAATCCTTGCGGGGTTTGCGGAACCGACTCAACAATGATTATGATCGTCAATGAAGAAGGCCGTCTACACGATCTACGGCCGAACTATATGGCTAGCGGAGTTGCCAAGATGAGTATTGTTGGTAGCGCTCTGTATTGCCCGAGTGAGTGGGTCAAATGAACAGCACAGAAAAGCTAGCCAAAATAAAAGAAGTTAACCCCGATGCTATTCTCGCAGACGGTTTTAATGACGCGATCATAGGTGTTTGTGGAAGGGCTGGGGGCATGGGCCCCGTAGTTCTCTACGACGTAAACAAGTGTCTAGAAATACTAATGGAACGCGATGGGATGAGTGCCGAAGGTGCTGTCGAGTTCTTCGAGTTCAACGTCTGCGCAGCTTGGGTAGGCGATGAAACTCCAGTGTTCGCAGACATGTTTGAAAGGGGCGGGGATGCCTAACTGGTGCACAAACACGTTAACTGTTTCTGGAGAAGAGAAGGCTTTAACGCATCTCTTGGACCTGTGGGAGCCCAGAAATTTTCAAGCTCTTGTCCCGATGCCGGAAGATGAGGAATCTCAAGCAGCGCAATCAAAGGGAGGGGAGCTAAAGGATATTGATAATCTTCTAGGAGGGGATCTCTACCCGCCTTGGTACCACTGGAGACTTCATAACTGGGGAACGAAGTGGGACATAGAGGACCCCTACGAGCACTTATCGGGCAATGAAGAGGTCGTTATCTTAGAGTTTGATACTGCGTGGTCTCCTCCGGAACCCTTTGTGGCAAAAATCGCGAAAAAGTTCCCATTGCTCACGTTCGAGCTTGAGTACTACGAGCTTGGGAACGGATTCGCCGGACGAACTATCTACAATCGGGGGGCGCAGGTGGAGAGAAGTGAGGGGTTTCCTGAAGAATTCGAGTTCTGTACGGACGTCCTTGAAAGCATAGATAAAGATTTATAACTTTCGTGGGGTTTGACCCCGCAAAGTTTACCTATATAAAGTACCCTCACTTAAGCGCTACAGCGTTTACTAAATTAAGAAGCTCTGTTATTGAGGGCGTCCCCGTTAAACAGGGCATCTTATAAAGAGGTAATGATGAGAAAGTACTTAAAGTTTGTGACGTTCGCCTGGGCAGGAGTCTTTGTTCTTGTGGCAGGCCTGATTGTTGGTCTCGGCTTCACCGTTTCCTGCGACAGTAACGACGGCGCTCCGATGGACGACGTTCAGGTTGAAGCCCCTGCTGATACTTCCGAGGCAGATGCTCCCGCAGATGCTACAGAGGACTCAGGCGCAGATGCCGAGGTCGAAGAGGCCGATGCTAAAGAGGCCGATGCTTCTGATGCAGAGGACGCTTCAGAAGAGGCTGAGTAGTTACGTACTGCCTTAGCGGTGGTAAAGGGGGGTCTGGAAACAGGTCCCCCTTTTTTATGTAGCCTTAATGTATTAGACTTATGAAGGTTAACCTTTTAGCGGAGCGATATCTATGGGGCTTACTAAAGCATCGTCAACTTCTGACATAAGAGACGTTTTGTCTATGGGTGGTACGGGTATGCTACTCGGATCGCTGTTCGCAAAAAACCCTAGGCTATCAAGAAATTTAATGGCCGGTGGGCTGGGCTCTCATATTGGTTCCGTGGGTCTAGGCTTCAAGCAGCGAAAAGACGCGGAAAAGAGAAGACAGCAGCTTAGAGAGGCTCTACTAGCACGGCACTTGCAAAAGCAGGCGTCTGTTAAAGATAAGCTGACGCTGCTCCGAAAGATTGTTCTGGACCCTTTTATAGAAGCTCCTAAAAATATTATAGCGGCTAGCAAAATGCCTGGGGCTAAAAACGTCCTCTCAAGAACAGAAGAGGCTGCAGAGCAGTCTCTAAGAAGAATGCTTCCCGCGAAATCTAATCCGGGGGCAACGCAAGGCGATTGGTTAAGAACTCTTCAAAACGAGCGGAACTCGCTTCTACGAAAAGAGTACAGCATCCCAGAGGGAGTCTCAGGAGAGGCGCTGGAGGCGATGGCAAAGAACCGCGCCGGTTCACGGCGTAGGCGTAAGTGGGGGGAAGGTGCTCTAGATCTAGCCGTTCTTGGGAGCGGCAAAGTTATCGACACCGCCTTAGCTCCATATCTTATCGCCAGCGGACAGCCGCTTCTGGGGGCAGCCTTGTACGCGTCACCAATGGCCCACGCATATAAGTGGACAAAAGACCTAGTCAAAAACAGGGCCGCACGCTCATTAGCAAAACCTTAATATTAAACGGTATAATAAACCCGCAGAAAGATATTAGCCTGTATGACACGATGTGTCTGTGTGACCATGAGGTCTGTGGTGTTCTGTAAGCACACGGCTGAGCAGTCGGGGTTTAAGCGGGGTGGTTTCTGGTCCTAGGGTCAGTTATCTCCTTGCGAGCGCTTTTTCTGTTTGGTGAAGCTTGCGCGACTTTAGGAAAGACTAATAGGACTGGCCTTCTGCCGAAACAAGGTGTAATAACGTTTAAAAGGGGAGGCTTTGTATAGTGACTCGTTTCGAGCTACGACATGCGAAGCCTTCCCTTTTAATCTATAGCCTGGGGAAGATTAGCGACATGCGATTTATTTTTATCATAGCCACGGTTTTATCTCTTATGGGTACTTCTGCTTTCGCTTACAGCGGGTCTGGCAGAAACCCTCCTAGAAAGCTGTCCGAGAGGCAGATAAAAGTTCTAGAGAAATTCATCCCACTTATTCCTAAGGAAGAGAACATCTTCGAGATTGTAGCTTTGGCTATGGTCGAGACAAACTTATCAGTGAAGGCGATAAGCCACACTGGTGACTACGGCATACTCCAGGTCAACTGCCGCGTACATAGAAAGCGCTTGAAGAAGTTATTCGGCTTCAATCACTGCAAAAAAGACATGCTTGTTATGGAGAAAAACGTAACAGCGTCAATGTTCATACTTAGCCGATTCAGGAAATACCGAAGGTGTAGAGGTTCAAAGGTCTACTCCTGTTACAACGGTGGTCAGGGTTGGCGCGTCGTTATGAAGCGATGCTTAGAGAACTGCACGGGTAAACGTTGTAAATCGTGTAATCGTCCAGAGAGATATTCAAATAGCGTTAAGAAGCATATCCGCTTTCTTAAGCGAAAGTATAAAGATTTAATAACTCGGCTTTCCGCCACAAAGCAGCGGTCGGTTAAGACGAGGACTATGAATGAACCCACCCGAAGATGATCTAGGTCTGTACGTAAGGCAGGTCGAAGAAGCATCAAAGAAAAGAAGGCTAATCGGGGAGACTGTGCACAACAACTGGAAGGTTGTTGCGTACTTTGGCCCAAAGCCGGTCAGTCCAGAAAGCGTGCCTGAGCTATCGTTCAGCGCCTGCGCTACTACATCAAACATAGACGCTGGAGATCTACCAAATCTTGATGGAGACCCATCAACGATAAGGGTTGATTATGACAAGGTGTCTGTTGTGTGGGCTTTTGCTCCATCTAAAAGTCTACTTACTAGGAAATTGAAGAAAATCTTTAAGGGATTCAACTGGAGAAATTAATGTCGGAAGGAACTGAAGAAAAGAGATATAAAGATGCCGTAGAGGCACGAGATGCGATGCTTTCAAGTATCGGAAACGAGGAGTTCTCTCAGAGCAATATGGACGCCATGAAAGCGCTTCAGCTTGCTGTTAGAGACGCCAAGAACGCTATGGATTCTGCTGCTAAGCAAGCAGAGGCGGCGTCTACCTCATCCGAAACCTGCACAGTCACGCTTATCCGCGGTGGTAAGGCTGACCGAAACGTCACTGTCCCGGTGGGAACCACCATGGCAGATCTCGTGCACACGCTTGGGTGGGGAAATGACCCACTCACATACAAAAGAAGGGTTGGACCAGGTCAGACATCTGAGATTGCTGATTTGGATGGCACAGAGCTTCAGGCGGGAGATCATGAGATCTTCGTAACGCCGCGGGTCTCTGGCGGGTAATCTACTAGTTAGAACTATTAATAAAGGGGGGGCTTAACGGCCCCCCTTTTTTTTGGAGAAACCATGAGATTCAATCTATCAGCAGAGGCTGCCGAAATTGCCGAGACTCTCAAGGAGTTCGAACGTAAAGAGGCAGAGGAGGCAGTCAAAGAAGTAGCGCTCCTTGAGCGGAGTGTGCACAACTTGCAGGCAGGGCTAGTAAGAGCCGAAAAGAAACTGCAGCTACATAAGTGTAGAAGAAATGACATAGACCAAAAAATCAAAGATCTTGATGCTAAAAGAACGCGTCTTATGAACTCTTATGAGAACGCAGACAGAAGGATATACAAGTACAGAGATAAGGCCAACGCCCTCGCGATACAGGAAAGGGCTAAAAGCGTTACGCTCACACGCACTAGAGACGCTTCTAAAAGAAGCTCCGACACCGAAGATATCGTGTCCAAGGTTTCTGTTCTTCTAGCGCTAGCTCAGCACATAGACACCGGAACCACAATTGTGTTTGAAAACGACAAGCTAAAGTGGAGGACGGGCTATATTCGGTTCAAGGATGGCCTTGGAGGGTGGACAGAGACTAGCTTCGGAAAGTTCGATGTGGCGGCCCACCTGCGTACCTACGATAACGGGATGCAGGAAATAGAAGTGTGGGCGCAGGTTTGTGAAGGAACCTCAAACAGGTATGACAGCTACCCCCACCCCCATATAGACTCGAACGGAAAAGTCTGCCTCGGAGATGTTCAAGCACCTCTAAGAGACGCAATGAAGGAAAAAGATTTTGTAAAATCTATAATACTTCTTACTGAGCTTTTCACGACATACAACAAAAATAGTCCCTACGTAACTCTCTCAAGGTGGGAGAGTAACGTGTTTGACACTCCAGAGCTTAAGTGTACTTGCGGGGTAGGAAATCCCCACACTACACCAAGCTGCGAGATTTCGGCCACATGCTCAAGCTGCGCTAACCGATTTCTTATTGACTCTGGAATGATCGAGAATGTTCAGTCACCTGATTCCTCCTATGGCCATAATGGTCAGGGAAAGTTCGGTATTTGTACTGCCTGCAAGGCTTCTAAACTAAAGTTCTCCCCATTCTGGGACAAACACTATGACAAGAGGTGTACTTGGGGCGCGGCCGACAGCTATGCGAGACGAAAGCTCCTCCTTAGGACGGGTTGGCACTTCTACCACTTTGAGGAAGAACTAAAAATCATGGAGCAGGACGCTCTTAACTCTATAGAAGCATACGAAAAACACTTAGACGAACAAGAAAAGCTAAGGGAGATTGAAAATGGCGAAAGCTCTGAATAAACCAAAAGTGCGCTTTAGTGCACGAGCCTGGCAAAAGATGTGGGCCCTAACGCACGCATGTCCAATTGAGATTTCAGCGATGGGTATCGTTGAGCCAAAAGAGAACTATAAAAAGTTAGGTATTGAAGAAGACTTCTATGTCACGGATTTCTTCGTGGTTGATCAAGAGTGTAGCGGCACTTCCACAGATATGGATGAAAGCGCACTTATCGATCTCCACATGGATCTTCGAGAGCAAGGAGTTAAGTCGGAAGACATCTGTGTGTGGTGGCACTCACATGTAAATATGGACACCGGGCACTCTGGGACAGACGAAAACCAAATCGAACGATTCGATTTTGACAAAGTCTGCATCTCAGCAATCACTAATAAAAAGGGTAACCTGAACCTTCGTATCGATATGTACGAGCCGATCAGGCATACCTTTGAAAAGTGTAGCCACGTCGTAGATGACATCCCCGTTATCTCAAAGGAGTGGGGGAAAGAGATGGTGGACACGCATGTTACTCGTTCCGCTCCTGCGGTAATGAATATTAAGAAGGCTCCCGGAAAACCCAAGACCGCGTGGGTGTCTCACACCAATGGCCTTGGAAAGACTTGGTACCGAAACGGCTACGATGCGTGGAACGAATCTTACTTCGATGCGTCTGAGCCTTACGTGGGGAGTGTCGAGCAGGACGAGCCGGAGGAAGAGGTTGAAGAGGTTTACCCCTTGGACTTTCCTCACAAGCTCCTCCAAGAGTGTTACGACGAAGGAATCATTGATCCAAATGAAGCCCTTCGTTACTACGGAAAGCTCCGAAGCAAAGACATCTCAGATGAGGAGTTGGACGAAGAGCTTGAAGCGTTATTCGATTATGAAACAACTGAAGAGCTTGATGGGGAAGGAAGCTTCACCCTAAAGGTAGGACAAGTATGATCAACACTGTTAGACAGTCCGGAATTATCCCGGATGAGGCTGTCCGGGCGGCTTCCGCGTCAATTATTGGCGCGGGAGCTATCGGGTCACACACGGCAGAAGCTCTCTGCAAAATGGGCGTCCCTTCCATGAAAATTTGGGACTTCGATATTGTCGAGGAGCATAACTTAGCAAACCAGGGATTCTTTATTCAGGACCTTGGTAAGTTTAAAGCGCCCGCCCTGGCTGAAAGACTTTCCGCTGGCACCGGGGCAGAGGTGGTTGCTTATAATGAGCGGCTTGAAAAGGACTGTCAGTTTGACACTGAGTTCGTAATTTCCGCTGTAGACAGTATGGCATCACGGCTGGTGATCTGGGAAAACTACCTGGATAGCCCAAGGAGCACGTACTTCCTAGACGGGAGGATGGGCGCTCGTTTTGGGCAAGTCTACTTCGTAGATAAACAAAAGCCGGAGACCATCGAGCTTTATAAGAACAGCCTCTTCTCCGATGAAGAGGCCTACACAGTCCCTTGCACAGAAAAGGCGACGATCTTTTGCGCGTACGGCATTGGATCAGTCATCTGTGCGCTCGTCGCAAAAACACTCATAAAAGACGATATAAGATACGTGGTGGAGGTTGACTTCGCCAACATGTTCATGAACAAGTGCGCTTAATTATTATAACTTTATAAAGGGAGATAAGCTTATGAAAGAGTCGACTCTGTCAATGGCAATGCAGGATCTTATTGATCCAGAAAGATCACCAGAAGTAATTCGAATCTGCTTCAATGATACGGAGACCGTTCTCGCGAAAACGGTCGACGTGGAGAGCAAGTCCGTTTACTACGTCGGTGTTCCCGTCGGTAAAACCGGTAAGCGTTGCCACTATGCAATGACTATCCAAAGCAACGGGTTTATTCGTGGCTCCGCCGCGATGAACTTCATCGCCAACGGAGGTTGGAAGAAAGGCTCTACGAAGCCTACCCGAAAAGAGAAGAGCGAGAAACGAGCTAGCTTCGTTCGAGCTTTTCTTGCAGCGGCTATCCACCTCCAGGGACACCAGAACTTTGACGACCTCACGCAGTGGGTAAGCTCAGAGTCTGGCATCTCCTGCAGCAAAGGCGTTAACACCGAAGAGGAGCTTCTTAATGTTGCTCTTATGGGTGTTCCGTCCTACGCTGTAGACGTTGCTATCGCACGAGAGCTTCGGTTTGACGTTGACGTCACGAAGTTCATGGAGCGATACGTCCAAAGCGCTTATGCTCAGTGTACTGAGGGTAAGTGGGATGGCGAGAGCAAGGAAGTTGCAACAACAAGCAATCTGCCTCAAGCTTACGTTACGCTTATGCGTAGGGCTGGACTTCGATTTGAAAAGGTCGTAGGAAAGCGTAAGAGCGTGAGCAAGTAAATAGATAGGGGGGAGTAAAATCCCCCCTATTTTTAGGGTCGAGTGACAACCTTTTGGTTGTCAGTGACAACTTCTTAGTTGTCACCAAAAACTCTTTAATTACAAGGGTTTGCTATAAAAACATAAAATAGGAGAATGACAACCTAAAGGTTGTCACCTGGGTATATGTATAACGAAAGAGACTTGGAGATACGGATGGCAGCAATTAACGATAGGGTTGACCCCCCTATACGGGTCTGCTCGGTGATCACAACAAAGCTTACAAGATTCTCAGTGAACAACTATGAGGATCCTGAAGACGGTTGTTGTTTTGATCCCAATGATTTAACAGCTCTTGAAAGAGGACATGTATACCTTTGGAAAGAGCTTAGAACCCCAGAAGAGATATGTGTTCATACTCCTTACAGAGTAATGGATGCTGAGCAAGCAGAGCTTCTGAAAGGATTGTCCTCTTTTAAAGCTTTACCTCCCTACATAACAGGTTCAGTAATTCCTGAACGTAGGAAGAAGGATAAGAGGTTCTGTCTTAGTGACTTTAAACTAAGCGATTCTGATTTCTCAGAATTCAGAAGAAGAGTCATAGCCTCTGGAGGAGTAGTAGAGAAGGATGAAGTTGATATAGCTATGTTCTTCAAAAAGATCGATAACCTGAAAGAAGTAGTTAGAGACCTTGCTAAAGATGCTGCAGACTTCAGAGAAGATAACTGTCTACTCACAGGTCTAGACAATCTTAAGACTGAAAGAGAACTAACTACCTGTATGGCAGATATAGACTTCTTTGAGAAAAGAGAAAAACAAATCAATGAGGCTTATGCAGATATAGCTAAAGACTATGCAAAGCTATCTACTGATATACACAGATCTAAATCTGACATGGCTGTAGCAGACTCTAAAATGGAAAGTATCAGAACTACCAAAGAGTCATTACTACCATTGAACATAGAAAGAATGACCAGAGAACTTATTCACAAGAACAAAGTTCAAACTGGGAATAGTTCAGGTAAGCCTGAATACATAAAGAATCTACACTCAGAGATTCAAGAGCTATCCCACCACTACCCAATACTTAAGTTCTTCGACTTCAGTGGAGAAGACTCAAGAGGTAATGCAAAGGTGGAGATAAAGATCTCAGGGATAACTATAAAAATATCAGATGAAGGGAACACCGTTAAAATAGACGGGGACCTAACATCTCTGAAACCATACCTGTCGGGAGTAACGTCCGAAGGTAATTCCCACCAGAAAAGAAGAAGAACAATCTTTTCAGGGAAGGATGAAACCTAGACAGGGGTGACAACTTCTAGGTTGTCACCTATAACGTTTGGTAGTTTCCTTTAACTAGTTGAAATTACTAATATAAGAGTGACAACTTCTTAGTTGTCACTGACAACTTATATGTTGTCAGCTACAACTTAAGAGTTTTTGGTATAAGTACTATGCTCGGGAAAAATTGACTATATGACCGACCGCTGCAGCCCGAGCAAAACTTTTTAGGAGAAACAATGACAAAGAAGAAGAAGGTAACTACTGAAGCAGATTACAACTGCCAGCTACCGAAGCGTGTTTTTAACTTAGAGGATTTAGAGATAAACGTTCTAGGTTTTCGTAACTGTCGTGTGGTATCTTCTGATACTTCACTTAAAGGACTCTCAGCAGACATCAGAAGCGGAAAGCTTCTAGACGATCCCATTGTGTGGGTTGTTGAAAACGATGGAGGCGACAGGGTTGTTATTCTTGCTGGTCACAGACGAGTAGAGGCAATCAAGAGAGAGCGTCAGCGCCTTATTCAGGAAGAGGGCGGAACAGGTGGATGGTTTGATACTATTCGATGTTCCATCTTTGACGGGAACTTGGACGACGCAACCGCGCTCAACATTAGAGAGAATCTCCAGAGAGAGGATCTCAATCCTGCGGATGAGTTTGAAGCTATCTCAAGGATGTACGAGCGCGTCAAAGAGTCTGATGACTCTGCCTCGCCACAGACTCGTGTAGCCAACATGCTAAACGTGTCGCAGCCAACTGTATCGAACGCTATCAACACTTACTTCGGTTTGTGCGCTGAAGCTTTCGAGGCTCTTCGGCATGGTAATATAAACAAGACGCAGGCCAGAAAGCTTGCTCGGATGCTGCGGGAAGATAAGACTCCCGACACCGACGCACAGACTGCTTGGCTTGAAGGGTACCTAACTTCGGACGATTCCAAAGAGCCGGAGATTAAAAAGAAGTCCACTCGGGCTAAAACCTATAGAAGTAAAAGCGAGGTAGAAGAGTTACGACAGGTTCTCTCCAAGTCAGATGACTTGGGGCTCGATGGAGACCACAGGGCATCTATGATGCAGTTTATCCGGTGGTACTTCTGTGAGCTTGACTCTGACGATATGCTCTACCGCGTTGAAGACACAGATGAATTGGCCGTTGAGCCTACTACTGAAGCGCCAAAGAAGACAAAGAAGCGCATTCGCGTTGGAGAATAAATAGATGGAAACAAGCGTTGACACGCTTAATATTCTTCTAAGGGCAGCCTACCCGGTAATCTACGTAGTTTCTCACGAAGAGAGCCGGGTAGAGTCTGCGCTTGAAGAACTAATAGCAAAGAGGAATGTTGTAAACGGTTCAGCAACAGAGTTGTGGAACTGGTCATTTACTGAAGGCTCAAGGTGTATCTCTGGAAACAATGGCTCGGAATTTCCCGAGCAAGATCCTGCAGATGTTCTTGAGTTCATAGGAAGTTACGGAAAGTCCGCAGTCTTCGTTTTACGAGACTTTGGCCACTTTCTGGACGAGTCCTCGGGAGCGCAATCATATGTTATGCAACGTCAAATAAAAGACGTTATTAACAGGATGTCTCCTGGGAGCACTATAGTTATAGTAGACAGTGAGCTTAATATCCCAAGTCGGATTGAAAAGTTTATCACTGTCGTTGATTTTGATTTTCCTTCGCAAGAGGAAATCATAGAGAACACCTCACACCTTCTCTCTAACTTTGATGAGACCCGATCGCTACCTCAGGAAACGAGAGAGAAGCTTCTCCGTTCCGGCGCTGAGGCTGCTGTTGGTCTAACTCTTATTGAGGCGGAGAACGTTTTCGCAAAGAGCTTGGCAGCTTCTTCTATCATTGATCCTCGTATGATCATTGAGGAGAAGAAGAACATCATTAGAAAAAGTGGTGTGCTTGAGTTCTACGACGTGAGAACGGACATGGGGGCGGTAGGGGGCCTGGGGCAGCTTAAGTCCTGGCTCTCTGATAGAGGTCGGGCGTTCAGCAAAGAAGCCCGAGACTACGGTCTGCCTCACCCCAAAGGTGTTCTTCTTGTAGGGATTCCGGGATCAGGGAAAAGCCTTGTGTCCAAGTGTATTGGATACTCATGGAAGATGCCTGTTCTTCGGATGGACGTAGGCGCGCTCTTCGGCTCATTAGTCGGCCAGTCTGAAGCGAACATGCGGAAGGCTCTTAAGACTGCTGAGGCGTTAGCTCCTTGCGTGTTGTGGATCGACGAGCTTGAGAAAGCTCTAGGAAATGGGCAAGGGTCCCTTGACGGTGGGACTACGGCCCGAGTGTTCGGCTCTTTCCTAAGCTGGATGCAGGAGAAAACCTCTTCCGTGTTTGTTGTTGCTACAGCGAACGACGTGTCGATGCTTCCTCCTGAGATGCTTAGAAAGGGGCGATTCGATGAGCTGTTTTTCGTTGACCTTCCGAATGAGGAAGATCGAGAAACAATCTTCGACATCCACCTACAAAAGAAGAAAAGAGACCCGAGTTTGTACGATACCGCAAAGCTTGCGGCAGCGTGCCCTGGGTTCTCAGGTGCTGAGATTGAACAAGTTGTCGTTGATAGTTTGTTCAAAGCCTTCTCAAACGACACTGAGCCATCTACGGATGATATGCTTGAGTGTATAAGTAAGACGGTTCCCCTATCAAAGACAATGTCTTCTCGTATCGAGGGCTTACGTAAGTGGGCTGACGGTAGAGCGGTGTTGGCGGGGTCTCAGGATAACGTAACTAATAAGAGTAAACAGAAGAAGAGACGAGTAGAGGTGAATTGAATAGATACCCTACAGGTGTCTTCTTGCTAGACTCTTTGCTAAACGGGGGTTTTCCCGCAGGCGTCAGTGAAATTTATGGATCTGATGCTTGCGGGAAGACAACCTTATGCTTGAGTGTCATGCGAGAAGCGTCTTTACGGGGGCTCAATTCTTGTTTTATTAGCACAGAGGGGCTTCCCGATAAGGAATACTTCCAAGCCTGCGGGCTCGACGACTGCATGGCGGTAGTTCCCTATTCTGGGGAGGCCGGCATTGACGCAGCATTCCACTCAATACTAGGTGGAGCCAAAGTCGTTGTCATAGACTCTGTAACATCCTTGGGTACGATCTTGGATGATCGTGCTCCACTAGGATCGTACGTTCCTTATTCAAAGAGACGGTTGGCCTACCATGGGCTGAGCGTGCTTAGAGAAACAGCTAAGTCTAAGGGAGCTTTAGTGCTAGTGACCAGCCAAATTAGAACCCATTTTGGGAGGTACGGCGCTAGTCAAAGAGCAGCGCTACACGACACTATTGCCCCCCTTTGCGATACAAGACTTAGAATAAGAAGAGACGAAACCAGAAATCAGTTTGGAAAACTTTTCTATATAAAAGCAGAAATACAGTTAAAGAAATCCTTGGTATCTCCCCCCAACACCAAAACCTATGGTTTTATATTTAACGGGAAAGGGTTTGACCGAGGGTTTGAGCTTCTGAGATATTTACTTGCTACAGGGTCTCTGGAAAAGAGGGGTGCTTACATAAAGAGCGCCTCTGGAGACACTGTTGGTCAAGGCTTCTTTGAAGCAGCAAAAACAATCAACGAAAACTTCGACTACTATAGGAGTATGGCCGATGGAAGTTAAAGTGACAATAAACGAAGACGGCACAACAGAGATTGACGTCAACGGTGTTCAAGGACCAGACTGCGGAAAGTATACCAATGCTGTGTCTAAAGCCCTGGGCGGTGATATCGTCGAGGATGAGAAAAAGCCCGAGTACACTCAGTGCTCTAACAAAAAGACGGTGAAAACATGACAGTAAGAGTGATTGAGGACCTAGAAGAGCTGTTCGCGGACGCCAAGGTGGCGGACAAGATATCGAGGCAGGCGTATTCCGCTATGCCACAAGAGCTTAAGAACCACTTGGTTCCTGGAAGCTTTGCCGCGCGTCTTTTGGTAACTGGGGCTTACGAGAGTAAGCCGCTGTGTTTGTTCTACGAGATTATTGAATCAGAATATGAGCAAGACCGAAGAACCATGGCAAAGACCCCTCATATAACCCTCACGAAGGCATATTCAACGATGTGTGTAGAGGGTGAGTTAGGTAACGCTCATTTATGCGGCCTTTTGCCGATTTCTGAGGGAAGCTTCAACACAGCTAAAGACCGCGATTGGGATGTGTCTATGGATGAACTAAACTCCTGGGTACAGACCAGAATGTTCCTAGACCCCAACGATGGTACAGCCGATTAG
>Ga0163179_10000554_pt1 | contig 26869 bp, 16 predicted proteins | sample AtlANTMetagenome_FD_109643 | JGI IMG/M metagenome (GOLD analysis project Ga0163179, IMG submission 109643) | Marine eukaryotic phytoplankton communities from the Atlantic Ocean - Atlantic ANT 2 Metagenome | ecosystem: Environmental > Aquatic > Marine > Oceanic | place: North Atlantic Ocean...
CCCTGTAGTATGGACGGGGCGCGTATATATTTATATCATAGGAGAGAACATGTTCAAACCTTTTAGGAGATATTAATGTCAGCAATGTCAAATTATTTGGAGAATAAAGTCTTAGACTATGTTCTTCGCGATCAAGCAGATTGGGCTCCTGCGTCTGTGCATCTTGCGTTGCATACCGCAGATCCTACTGATGCCGGTTCCGGTGCAGAGTGTTCTGGTGGGTCTTACGCCCGTCAGGCTATTACATTCAATGCCGCCCATGCTACAGCAGGTACTATAGACAATTCGTCCGCTGAAGAGTTCACTAACATGCCGGCTTGCACTGTGAGTCATATAGGTATTTGGGATGCGGCTTCTTCAGGTAACCTTTTGTTTTATGGAGCTGTTACGGCTTCTAAGGCTGTAGCATCTGGAGACACGATTTCTATGGCAGCAGGTGCGCTAGTTATAACATTGGCATAGTCCAATGGCTACTAACTATCCGGGATCTTTAGATACCGCTACACAACAACCTGCGCCGTCTAGTACTACTGATTTGGACGCCACAGGGTTCGAGCATGACGTAGTTCATACGAATCATTCTGGCGCTCTTATCGCTTTGGAAACAAAGTTAGGTAGTACTGACAGTAACCCTATTAATCGTGCTGTTCTTGTAGGTACTGGTACTGGTACTACGGAGTGGGATTACTCTCCTACGTTCGCGGCTACGTTAGATATTCATACGCCTACAGATAATTACACTTTAGTAATTCATGATGCAGCGAAAATAATTAATGTGAATAAAGGGTCTGCGGTTAACTTGACTGTTCCTCCTAACAGTTCAGTTGCTTTTACTATCGGTTCGCAAGTGTTGGTTAACAATTACGGCGCTGGGCAGGTTACTATTGTTGCCGGTTCGGGTGTGACATTACGCTCGGACGGCAGCAAGCTGAAAATCAAGTCACAGTTTTCTGCCGCTACGCTTGTTAAAATCGGCACCGATGAGTGGATGGTTTTCGGAAATCTGAGTGCGTAATGCAGTTTCAGTATCAGAGCGGTGTTGCAGGTTCGGCTGGTGGTCCTGACACTTCGGGTAACGGTTGGGTTCTTATAGAAGAAGTTGTGCCTTCGTTAGCTTCAGATAATAGTAGCTATATTCTTGGCGCTACTACTAATGGGCCTTGGACTGATTATCAAACGTTGCAATTAAGGTGGGGTGGTTCTTCTACTAACACAACTGCTGGTAGTCATCCTTATATAGTGGTTCAAGTGGGACATACTGGTACGAGTTACACATCGGGTTGGGATGCAAGTGTAAATGACCATTATCAGGCAAGTGAACGTGGCGCTAATTATTACAATCAGTCGAATCCAAACGAAACAGGTTACGGGTCACAACTAATGGATAAATCGTATTCTGTTCCTGCTAGGAATAAAGCTCATGGGACGTTCACTATATTCAATCCGAACGACACACATAATTTTAAAACTTTTCAGCTTACTTATGTGAGTATGAGTGCTGGTTCAGAAGGAAACAAAGCAGGGCATGATATAGTCGGCGATGTATGGGGTCAAAGTGACTGGACTAACGCTGTTAAAAATTTAAAACTTTATATGGGTAATGCTAGTGGGAGTGTATGGGAACAAGGTTCGTACATGTTGTTGTACGGTTTAGCAACAGGAAGTAGTGGATCGTAATGCCAGAAGTAGGAGATTCAGCTTTAATACATTATTACGGTGGTGAAACTGCGGGTGATAGTCATTTTGGTGCTTGGCAACCTGACTTAGATGATTCTTATAAACACACTCATTTTGTTATTCGCGCCGCTTGGAATGGTAATGTTAGTGTTCCCAGTTCCCCTTCCGTTTTTTTTGAGAATAATGATGCAGGTAGTTTTGATACAGGCGCTCATTACAACAGAGGCATTGGTTGGGGGTATGGAGGTAATCGTTATGCGTATGGGGATAACCGACAAACGTATGGTGTTCTAGGCGCTCTACCTTTTTCTACTGGTGGTACAGCTTCTTTTACAGACGATGTTGTGGGTTGGACAGAAGGAACTATTTGGAATCACAGCGTATCTGATGCGGCTACAACAATAACTTTTAGAAGCGGCTGTCATAACACTTCTGGCACTACAGGAAGCGGAGCGACTGTTTATAACTATTTTTATTGGGGTTGGGTGAATTACAGGGTAGAAACTAAAGCCACCCAAATACATATAGGTAGTACTACTTATAATCTTGTTGAAGGTTCACGATTAGATTTATGGGGGGTGAGAAGTTAATGGCTTCTGATGGTTTAACATGGAAAGAATCTTTTGTTGTCACTAATGACACAACATCAAGCCATAATCTTGCTGTAGGGTCGGCTGGGGTTATTTATTGTTCGTTAGCAGGAAACGACGGCGACACAGGTCATGTTCAATACGAATACGGTTGGATTTACGCAAGGGTTTACAACGCTACCGACGGATGGGTTGTGAGTAGCTCCTATGATTTCAACCAGCTTTATGCGGCTAGTGCTTATTTAACTGCTTATACAAGTATGAGTACTTACTGGCCGTATATAGCTATAGCAAATAGTCACGTTACTACCGACGATCATCAATGGGGGGTTACAAAAATTGAATACCGTAACATGCCTAATTGTGGTTTCGTTTGGTGGCATGACGAATTTGCTTCAGCTAACGACACGAACACAACAGGATCAGGTTTAAGTAACGTATACGGTGATCTGGATACGTACCCTCCTTATTCGTGGATTGGTCGCGGAGGAGGTAGCGAAGAAGGAAGCTCAGTCACAGCCACTTATTTAGGTATGACTTTTACAGGTAACAGTCATAGTTATTACGCTCCGGGTTCTAGAATAGATCATTATGTATACGATGTTGGGTAAGGAGAACAAATGTTAAGACCATCGCATGTAATGGAAACGGATCCTAATGATCCTACTAAAACTATTACAAGAGAATTGACTGAAGAAGAATACGCAATGCACGAAGCGGCTGAAGAACAGATAAATTTGGATCTTGGTTTTGAACGCCATCAACGTAACGTGATGTTAGCTGATTCTGATTGGACTCAATACGCTGAAGACAATCCGTTGTCTGACGAGAAGAAAGCTGAATGGGCTACGTACCGTCAAGCTTTAAGAGATCGTTTCACAGATAAAACACGAATGTCGGAACTCGACGCTTGGCCTACGCCTCCTAGCTGATGGCATACGATTATAGACAAAGCGGAATTGACTATCGGGCATCCGATGTTACATATCAGGGCGTAGTAACTCGCCATGAAATAGCCGCGTCTATATCAGGTGCCGGTTCAGTAAGTTGCGCTATTGTTGAAGAAGCGTTAGTTCAGTCTTCTTTGTCGTGTTCAACGACAATCTCTGCTGCTATTTCCCACACAGCGCCAGTAGCTTCTGCGCTTTCTTCAGCGGCTTCTGTTTCTTGTTCTATTGTTGAGTCTGCTGCCATAGCTGCCAGTATATCATCTACTGCGTCTACTGCTACGGCTATTCTAGAAAGAGCGTTCGTAGCGGCAACGCCTTCAAGTGCGGCAAGTTTAGCGTGTACTCTTCAAGCTAACTTTAGTATTGGTGCTACGCCTTCGGCTTCTGCTTCTATAGCTCCAGTTATCGTAATGGAAGCGGCTGTAGCTTCAAGTGTGTCTTCTGCGGCTTCAATTTCAGCAGCGATAGTAATGGAAGCATCAGTTGCAGCTACCTCATCGGGTAGTGCTTCTGTTGCAGGTGCGATAGTTGTGGAAGCTCCAATAGCTTCTTCTATCACATCGACTGCTTCTACTGTTGCTGCAATAATTGAAATAGCTTCTGTAGCTGTTGCGGCTAGTTCAGCAGCGTCTTTGTCTGCTGCTATTATAATGGAAGCCCCAATAGCAAGTAGTGTTTCAGCTACCGGCTCTACTGTCGTTGCGATAATCGAAAAAGCTTTTGTTGCTGTTTCTGCGTCAAGCGCGGCTTCTGTTGTAGCAGCTATCGACAGAGAAGCACCCATAGAAGCAGGTATTTCTGCGGCAGCTACATGGACATCAGCTATTGTTAAAGAACGTCCAATAGCTAGTGCGTTATCTTCAGCAGGTACTACAAGTACAACTATTCTTGTAAAGTACAAAAAACCAGCCGTATCTATTTCCACTTCTACTTATCATGATGTTACGATTGCAGTAACGCAATATCACGACGTTACATTAGAAGTAAGTACTACTTAGGAGTTTTAATGCCAACATACGATAAAGGAGATCAAGTACGAGTAACGGCTACTTTTACAAGCGACGGCACAAACACTGATCCTACAGATACTATTAATGATGTTACAGTTACATGGCGTAAACCTACAGGTGGGACAGATGCAACACCAGCAGCTACTAAAAGTGCAACAGGTATCTACTATGTTGATTTAACGTTAGCTGAAGTTGGCACACATGCTGTTAGAATTACAGGGGATGAAGGGGTTATAGCCGCAGGTATAGTAGAGTTGGAAGTACAACCTTCAGTATTCGATTAAATGGCTAACGCATCAAAAGATAAAGGCATCCTTAACAGGAAAGTATTCTTAGAATCATTAGAGAATAATGGAAAAGTCGCTGATGCTCTTATAGCTACTGGGGTAACAAGATCTGCTTACGAAAAGTGGAGGCAAAGATTCCCAGACTTTGCTGCAAAAGCTGATGCTATAAGACTCAACTTTCATACTGAAAAACCTGACAAAGATACACCAGCATTTGAACATTTCAGATCAGAACATTTCGGGCATATGTCTCCTTGGTTTCATTTACGCGCTATAGACGCATACGAAAACACACCCCCCGGAAATATTACGCTGATTCTTTGGCCACCTGAACACGGTAAAACAACACTTGCTGAAGATTATTTCTGTTACAAACTTGCAACAAACCCTGAGTTTCGTATCACAGTAGGTTCAGAAGGACAGGATATGGCTAGGAAAATCCTTGGTCGTATTCGTACTCGTATGGAACCAACTGGTCCATTTCCACTATATGTAGCTAAGTATGGTCCTTTTGTTCCACAGAATGCGTCTGGTCGTAAAACTGCTCAAGCGTGGGGAGCAGATTATTTTAATGTATACAAAAAGTCTGCACATGATGAGCGTGACTATTCGATGGTTTCTTTAGGTTGGCGATCAAAGATTGCTGGTACACGCACCGATCATCTACACATTGATGATATTCAATCTCGCGTGTCGTTAAATCTAACAGAACAGATGTTCGAGATTTTTCGACAGGACTGGTTAACTCGTCCGGGAGAGAACGGGCGTACAAGTATTAACGGTACTCGTGTAGGTGAAGATGATTTCTATCAGAGGATTATGACTGAGATAGATGAAGATATTCTTAGAGTGATTCGTTTTCCTGCAATAGTACAAAATGGTGACGAAGATCCTGAACCTTTGTGGCCTGAGATGTTTTCTATGGAAGCTCTTGACAGGATTAGACGCAAAGTTGGTGAAGAAGCTTGGTCACGTAACTATATGCAAGAACCTTCAAGTTCTTTAGAAGCTACGTTTGATGATGATTCTATTAAGAAATGTTTAAATCCGTTGCGTTCTACGTTGCATGATCCTCCTAAAGATTGCACTGTTTATATTGGTGTTGACCCTGCGTTGGGTGGAATGAATTGTGTTATGGCAGCTACACCGCATGAAGGAAAATTAAAAATACTTTTCTTACAGGAAGATCAAGGATTAACTAGAAATGAGCAGATACTTCAGGTAGTAGAAGAAGCAATTTTACGTTGTCAAAAAAATGGTGCAACTGTTTCTGATGTAGTTATAGAAGCGATGGTGTTCCAAAAAGGGTTGTCTCGTGATGAACGTCTTATAGAAATGACTGAAAGATACGGGTTTAGAGTTAGGGAACATCTAACAGGTATAAACAAATATGATGAAACTATTGGGATACCGTCGATGGCTTTATCGTTTATGCGGGGGGAGATAGACATAGCTTACGCTGATGATCCTGTTACTAGGCATCAAGCTGATGAGCTTATAAGACAGCTTAAATCATGGCGACCTTTGATAAGAGGTACGAAATTGAGGCAAGATAGGGTGATGGCGTTGTGGTTTATATGGATTCTTTGGAGACAAAGAAAGCAAGCTTTTGCTGTAGACTCTTCACAATTTAACTTTAAAGCGCTACCTTATAATAAGACACGTTCTAAAATTGGAGCTTATTAGTGGCGTATTCTTTTGAGGAAATAGTCGGAATAGTCCGACAGAGACAAGACATTCAGTCACCTTTGTTGTCAAAGATGATTGATATTAAAGATAGGTATAACGGTGATTATGTTATACCTCTTCCTTCTATGGACGAAGAACCTGTTCTTCCTCCATTAACTCCGGCTTTAATATCTGAAAACATTGATGCTGTAGCTCAAAGAGCAGCATCTGTAACCCCATATATAGGTTGCCCTGCTATTGATCCTAGTAAAGAACGTGGTAAAAGATCGAGGCAATATGCTGATATTCGTAAACGTGCGCTTGCAGCTACGTGGTATCAGAATAAATATAAGTTAAAAATGCGTCGCGCTTACAGACATCTTGCTGGTTACGCGACTACTGCTCTTGTAGTAACACCAGATTTCAATATGGGTATGCCTAAGATAGAGGTTCGTGATCCTCTTGGTGTTTATCCTGAACCATCTGCGGCTGAGAATTATGATATTCCACGTAACTGTGCTTTTGTTTATGGCAAATCAGGTGATTGGTTAAGGGCTAACTATCCTGCTTCACGAGATGAGAATGGTGGACCAATAGCATCTGATGAGAATGCACGGCAAGAGTTATGGGATTGTTGTGAATGGATTGACGAAGAAGATATTGTCATCGGAATAATGGGACCTCGTTATAACCAGTTTAATCAATCGTACCCTTATCACAGCACACAGTTAGAATTGTCAAGGTATAAAAATCTTGCTGGTATGCCAGCAGTAATAACTCCGGGTCGTGTCACTTTAGATAAAATTTCTTCTTCAGTATCGAACGTCGTTGGGATGGTCGATCTTATGGCAAAACTAATGGCACTTGAAATAATAGCCCAAGAGAAAGCAATCTTCCCAGATCGCTACATCATCGGACGTTCAGGACAGGTGCCGATGATAGTAGGAGGTGAGTGGAAAGATGGTAGGGAAGGCGAGGTCAATGTTCTTCTCGACGCAGAACAAATCGGGGAGCTTAGAGGATCACCTGACCAGAATACGAACATCGTCATCGATAGACTCGAACGTAATGCCAGAGTATCGACAGGTACGGTTCCCCAAATTGGGGGAGAAAGTTATGGCGCTCTTCGCACTGGTAGGGGTATTGACGCTCTTATGGGTGCCGCTCTTGATCCAAGGATACAAGAACTTCAAGAGATCATGGAAGGACATCTTCCCCATCTCAATGAATGTTTATTCGCCACATATAAAGGATACTTTGGAAGCAAAACGATATCTACATTCACTGGTTATGCAGGCGATTTTGGACAGGTCGAGTTCACGCCTAACGAACATTTTGAAACGTTCGATAACGTAGTATCTCATTCAGTTCCGGGTGCTGATGTTCAAGGTACAACTATTCAGCTTGGACAGTTGTTGCAAATGAAAGGTATTAGTCTTTCAACATTTAGAACAAAACATCCGTTTATTGAAGATCCTGAAGCTGAAGGTAGACGAGTTGATGAGGAACAATTAGAAGAAGCTGTTATGGTTGCTATACAACAGCAAGCTGTTCAAGGCGCGTTGCCTGTAGTCTATATATCTAAAATTGAAAAGCATCGTAAAAAAGGATTTGATATTTTTGAAGCTATAGAAAAAGCTGACGAAGAAATTAGAGAAATGCAAGCAGCGCAAGCTCCTCCTCCAGAACCAGAACAAGCTATATCTCCTGAAGAAGCTATGGGTCTTGCTGGTCCTCCTCAAGCTTTACCGCCTGAAGCTATGGCACAAGGCGCACCTGCGGCTCCGCAAAATGTGGCACCTGAACAAGCAGTAGCAGAAATGCAAGCGGCATTAGCAGCAGGTGGCTAATGGCAAGAACAGCACCTAAACCTAAAATAGATAAAGCTGGTGGTACACAACCTGCGGCTACTTCTCCTGACGTTGTTTATGGGCAGGGTCAACAAAACATTGAAGCTCAGAATCAAATAGGTTTACCTGACAATAGAGGAATGCCTACTAATGCTCCTGCATCTCAACCTGTTTTGCAAGGGCCACAAGGTATTGTTTCTGCTGGCGCTCCGCAAGCTTCACCTGATGCTTTGGAAGCAGCACGAATGTACAATCCTCAAACGATGGCTATGAATGCTGCTGACGATGATCCTATTTTAGATATAACTGCTGGTTTGTATAGAACTTTAGATTCTGCACAATTTAGACAAGATCAAAAAGTTACTGCTGTTAAAAATAGATTACTTGAAGGTTTAGCAGATGCGGAAAGCGAAGTATTACAATCACTAGGTTCGCACATTAAGAGCCGCCAAACACTATGAGCGTAGAAGAAGAAGTCTACGCAGGCGGAGGATCTTCTAGTAGAGGTGGACGTGGAGGACAAAGAAGATCTGTTTCTCCTTCTGGTGGTTCTAATGATGAAGCGCAAATTACTTTTAATAGAAGGCTGCAACTTTTATCTGACGCTGGTGCAGGAGGTTTATTCCAATTAGATAACGACCTGTTAAGTGAATTGATTCTTAACACAACTATTTCTGATGGAGAAATGCTTCAAAGTTTTTATTCTGCTTTAGATGAAACTCATAAAAATTCAGCAGTCGATTATTTAAAAGGAATGAAAAAAGAATCGCAACGATTTTTTTGGAATGCTTTACCTGATGCTACGCGAAATGAATTAAATCAATTTGGTTACGAACTGCCTCAAAAAGATAAAATTGATTGGTGGAATCCTTGGGATTGGAAAGATTTTTTTGATGAAGAAGTAGGTAGTGAATTTAAAAAAAATGCTTTGTCTTGGTATAACCCAATAGATGCTATTAAACATCCTAAAAAATATTTTGGAACTGCTGCTAAAACGATAGCTAAAAATCCTTGGCTAGGTGTTACGGCACCTATTTCTTTGATTGGTGCGGCTGGTAGTTATATCCCACGAAAAACTATTGAAGGTATTGATTGGTTATTTCATAATGTTGGAGGAAGAGCTAAGAGAGGTTTTGCTGTTGGGATGGACAGTATGACTGGCATTCATCCAAATGATTTATTAAAACCTTTTCACGGTGTTGTTAAATATTGGGATAACGCTAAACACGCAGAAACAACATATTCTGATGAAACTATTAATGCTATTAAAGATCAACTTAATGGTAATGAAACATTATACGAACAGCTTTTATATACCCAAAGATATGGGGATATCTCCGAAGGAATTTTTAGATATTACTTAGATGAAAATGGTGGAGATCAAATAGACGCACGTAAAAGCATGGAACGATTTTTATCGAGCGGTGTATTAAATTCTACTTCTTGGCGTGGCGCTGAAAGATACGCAATGGCAGGAAACATTACTTACGGTGGGCTTCATATGGATGCTTGGGATGATCTTGTTTTGCAAATTCCACCTTATTTTGGTGGTGCTAGACGAGAAGATCTTTGGGGATTTGAAGGTTTAGAAACTAAAAGACCAGATTCTTTTCAAGGTTACGAAACTGAAGTTTACGATGAAGAAGCTAAAGAATGGGTTAATGGAGAAAAAATAATAAGAGGTGTGGAATATTATGACAGTCGTCAAGAAGCACTTTCACATGCAAGTAATTTTTATGATTGGAATAGAAAAGCTATAGGAGTAACTTTTGAAATTATTGGATCTATAACATTTGATCCTACTAATGCCGGTTTAATGAGTATAGCTAAAATTAGACATGCTCGTTCTAGTATAAGAATGGGTAATAATTCTACTCTTCAAGGCTATCAAGGCGCAGTTCAAACAGAGCGTGAAGCTGCTTCTGCTATACGAGCGTTAGATGAATTACAAGAAGCTGTTGAAATGGGAGTTCCTGCTTATAAAGCTGCTAGTGAAGTAGGACAAGGGTCGCGCTTAACTAGAGGTATTTTTAATGGTACTGACGGTTCAAGAAAATCTGTTAAAGGTGTTCTTAAAACATGGGCAGAAAAATCTGGGGATACTTATTTTAGAAATACTTCTAGATGGAGAAAAGAAGAACTTCGTTCTGAAGGTAGAAAAGTATATCAAATTAATGAAGCTTTTGCAAAACATGAATTGTGGTTAGTAGAGCAACGAATATTGCAAGCTGCTGGTAAACCTTCTCACGAAACAACAAGTCCTCTTGTTGAGTTAATTAGAAAAGATCCTCGTTTTGAATCTGTTATAGAAGGTATGGAAAGATGGCATCATCAAAGAAAGACAGCTATTGGTACACAAGATACAGAAATAATAGATGTTTTAGATGAAGCTGGAAATGTTATTAAAACAGAAAGAGTTTTTGTTGAACCTACTGATTTTAATATACCTGTAAAAAAACCGGGACTTGACGAGTGGGATGGCTGGTGGGATTTTGTAGGTGAACAAGCAGGATATTACACAATGACTGTTGCTTTAAATCAACGTCATCAAAGTAACATAATTTTCCCACGTATATCTTGGGGTGGCATATTAAAGAATCGTGCATTTCTTAGCGCTAGAACTTTTATGTCAAAAGGCGACAGTCTACAAGGTTTGCGTGGTGGCATTTGGGCTGATTCTGTTATGCGGCATGAAGCAATAAGTCAAAGAATGATAGGCGATGCTGTCTATACGCACATTCAAACTGAACCACACTTTAGTAAAGCATTAAAAGCAATTACGCATGACGAAATTTGGTCAGCAACAATACGACCACAATATTTTGAAGAGCATGCTAAAAGCCTTGCAAAAAAATGGCAACTATCTGACGACGAAGTAGTTGTTTTACAAGAACTTATTACAGCTCAAAGAAATAAAGCAACAAGAAAATTGCATGAAATGTACGATGCAGTAATTTTAAAAGGCGACGATCTTGATGATTACATAAAAGCTAATTTTGGTGATCCTGAGTTATCTCAAATTATGAAAGATAACTGGGTGCATATAGATGAATTTTGGCAAACACATTACTCTAATCATGGTGTTCCTAAATTTGATAAAGACACAGGACAACTTCTTTTCCCTGCTAATTGGTGGAGAAACTGGGGTCGTCAAGGAAAAGCTTACGCTGAAAGAAGAAGACGTGGGTTACTTACTAAACCCGGAAGTGTAGAAAATGAACATCTATTAAGATTTCCTAATGAAGTAACTAAGACTACTACTCAAACTTGGGATGAACTTTATCATGCTGGTATAGATGTAGGTAAAGCACGACACAATTTAAACTCTGCAAAAATTGCAACTCCTGATGAATTAATGCAGTTGTTAGAAACTCAAGGAATTAAATGGGTTGCTGAAGAATTAAAAATGTCTGTTAAAGATTTAAAATCTTTTATTAAAAGTGATCTTCATCTTTATTATGTAGAAAACAAAATGTACAATGCTGCTGGTAAATTGCGAGATTTTGGGCTTGCAGTTGCTTATCAAACGATGTACAAACCTATGCAATGGACATCGTATTTCTTTAAAAATGCTCCTCAAAAAAATACTATAAACGTTAATACCGATTTTATGAATAATCATGAAATGGTTGGAGAATTAAAATCATTAGTTGATATGGGAACATTAGGTGGAGTTCCTACAACTGTAATTGACCAGTACATAAGTCGTTTTCTTTACGGCACAGAAGGTCAACGAATGAATATCATTAATGAATTTTTGTATGATGTTATGGGTAGATCTGGTGGTTTTGCATACGGAAGAAAAAAAGCTTTAGATATATTTAATGAGTACGCTTTATCTACACAACAAGCTTATTCAAATATAGGACAAGATTTATTTTTAGGTAAATCAGGATTAACAGTAGGCGCGATGCTACCTGCTGAAGCTCACGCCGCACAATTAACTAAATTAAAATTAATTCCTGATTGGCGACAAGTTGGAAGAATGACACAACACATGGGGTTGTTGCGTAATTTAGGATACAGGTTTGGAATTGCTCAACTAGATTTATTTTTCCAAAAATTTTGGCGACCTAAAGTATTGTTAAAACTTGGTGTAGCTCCAAGAAACTTTTTTGACGAAGCATTACAAATGGGATTACGTCATGGGTTTGGCGCGCAAGTTGATACTCGTTTAGCAATTACTGCGGCGGGAAGAATTTCTCAACGAGATGAATACGGCAGAATATTTGGAGCGCAAGTTGGTGATGTTGCTTGGACTAAAGAACAAATAATTAAAGGTGACAGACAAGCTTTATTAAGACAATTAGCTGGTGTTCAACCAGTGGCTCAATCAAATATTGCGTTACTTAAATTCCCTGCCATTGTTTCAAGAAAATTTTTAGATGTTATGCAAATGGGTAATAAAGCCATTCATAAAAAAGCTGAAAAAGCTGCTATCGCTAGAGAAGGTGGACGTTGGGATAAATTACCAAGTGAAGAAAAAGATGCGATTGTTCGTAATGAAATGATAAAACTTTATCAAGAAGAATCTGGGTTTGTTTCAGAAGCAGCTATGCATACACAATTTGTTTTAGAATGGAAGCTTCAAGAGATGTTACCTAACGCTCATTTAACAAGTAAATTGTCACCATTTGATCCTGCTATTTCTGACAAAATTGCTGTAGCTAATAAAATATTAGAAATGCGTGGCGTGTCTGGAGCTAAACAAAGAGAAGGTGTATACCACGCTTTAAACAATCCTGTAGTAATGGAAGCTGTTACAGAAAGTTTAATGCGCCCTCTAGCGCCTTACATGGATGACGCTAAAGGAACTGATTTAGTAGTAAGACATGGTGGCGATACTCATAATCGAAACATTATGTATCGACTAGAAATGGATCCTTCAAGAATAGAAACCAAATTTTATACTGAAACTAGAAACAGTAGAGAAAGAGTTGAAGGCGCTTTACAGCAAATGAATTGGATGAAAGATGAACCTGCTGCTGTAGAAATGGGAGTTGAACTTGCTCATCATATAGATGAACCTATGAATCTGTTCTTTAGAGATATTGTTCCTCCGGGTTATCAAGCTCCTTGGAGGAAAACTGGTAAACCTGCTTTGCCTCAAGGTACTGGAATGCCTCCTCATGTTCCAGATATAGATATTAAAAATGTAGATACTGGAGTAGGGTCTTCGATTCATCGAGCTACTGACTCGCTTAAAAATGTTGAAGGTAAATTAGAAATTCATTTAGACTTTGGTGTTCTTGCTAAACAGTATAAAGCTATTTTATTTAATCACAAAAACATAACAAAAGGACCTAATGCTGTTGCTTTAAAAACTCTTGGTTATAATCCTTCTACATTTGTTAAAGGTTTATCAGAGCTTAATTTAACCGCAGGTCATTCAAGTGTTCCTGAAACTTTTTTAAATGCTTTAAATGTTGAACGCGCAAAAATGGGTATGGCTCCAAAAAAAGCAGGAGATGTATTAGAAGAAGCTGAACCTTTTTATTTGTATTCTTTTGAACGTCAGTTAGCTGCTGTTCGTTTACAACATTATGATGATGCTGTTTCAGCTTCTGATTTAGTAAAAGCTAATCAAATTGCTTTGCAACAATTAGGTGTTGGTGAATCAGCAGCTCTTTCAAGTAAAGTTCCTCTTGCTCATCCTGTTACTAGAATTATTTCTGGCGGTCAATCTGGTGCTGATATAGCTGGTGTTCGTGCGGGTCGTGCGCTTCAAATTGAAACTGGTGGAGTAGCTCCTGTAGGAAAAACCGGCAAACTTTCTTCTAGTAAAGAAAAAACAAAATACGGAAAATTAGTTACTGATGAAGAAATGAGAGATCTTGGTATAACAGAAGTTGAAGGACCTATACCAGAAGACGGTGGTAATTGGGGCGAATATTATATGAGGCGGACTAAAGCTAATATAGATGCGTCTGATGGTACTGTTATTTTCACTCAACCAAATTTGCCTAAAACAATTAAAGGTAGAGGAGTTTCAGGTACAGAAAGAACAATTAAATATGCTACAGATAAAGCTGATTATCCAGATCCTTTAATATTTAATGCAGAAAAATTTACTGATAAAGATAAAACAAGACTTTTAAAATGGTTAAAACGAAATAATATTCAAACACTTAATGTTGCTGGTCCTAGACAACATGTAGTTGAAATGAAATGGCAAACAAACAAAAAGAACTCTGTTGTTCTTAGTGGTAAATTTGGCAAAGGTAATATATTTAAAGCAGCAGCAGGAAGTAAATCTAAAACTCTTTTTGAAGCAGTAGTTAAAGGTGAGCGTAATGCTTTAATAGCTCCTAAATCTACTGAGGTAAGATCTGACACAGTAAGAGGCATGGAACGAGATCCTGAACTAGCAAAAGGTGTTAGTCCACTTATAGAAAAAGGTTATAAAAGTGGAGAAGCAAAGATATTACCGATTGATTTAAATCCGGGTCTTTTAGAACGGTTTGGCGAAGGTGAGTTGCTAACTATAACAAGTGGTAAAGAAAAAGTTTTAGTTCGTGTTATTAGTAAAAAACCTTCTGATGAATACAAAAGTAGAGAGTTAGCTAAAAAGCTTGGTTATGAATATGATACAAGAACACAAAATTGGGACGAGCTTGCAGTTAGCCATACTGTAATTGAGTTTGAAGTAGTAGCAGAAGATCTTCTTAAAACTGCTCCAGATTTTGAATCTTCAGTTCAAAAGTTTTTAACTGACTCTTTGTCTGGTGGTGCTAGAACTTATGTACCTCCTGCTCCTACTGCAAGTGGAATTGATTTACAAAAGAATCTTGAAGCAATAGAAGAATTAGGTGGGCAATTAGATTATTACCCACAATCAATACAAGGAATTACGTTAGATGATGTAGATAATGTTGTTGAATGGCAATCACCGTTTGGTGCAAGTAAACCTGAAGTAACTGTTTTAGGTGAAGTAGGAACAGATTATTATTACACGTATCATCATTATCATATTGTTGATGAAGGTAAACCAGTTGGTACTGTTCTTCGCTCAAAAGGAAATGGTACAAAAGGAAGCACTAAACATGTATACGTTCAGGGCGGTTGGGATCCTGTTATTCAAGATGTTAAAAATCAAGTAGAAGCTATAACTGGTTACGAATTTGATACAGTTATTGTTCAAAAATATGCAAGAGGTAATGTTGATTTAGGTTTTCATTACGATAAAGAAACAGGAACTTGGCCTGCGCAACCTGAAGCAATTATTGCTTCTGTAAACCTTGGTGCTACAAGAGATTTTGTTTTCAGACCACGAACTTATATAGATAAAACTGGTAAACGAGTAGAGTATTCGCGTCAAGCATGGAACAAAACATCTAGAAAAGAAGAACATGTACCGTTTGAATTAAACGATAAAGATGTTTTCTTAATGCGTGAAGGCACACAAGATGCTTGGGAACATAGTTTAATGCGACGTAAAGGAAATGTTGGTCCACGTATTAATCTAACATTCAGGCGACGTAATCCTGCTATTCAGAAAAAAAGTCGCGGCGACGCAGCAGTTCCATTTAGAGGTGAAGACGTTGCATCTTCAGGATTTACTCCAGCCCCTCCAAAACCACCAGCATTTGCTCCTGCTTCACCGCCACCACCTGAAGATCCTTCATCACAATTTGCACGAGCTGCATATGACAAAGTAACAGAAATGGGAGTTCGTTCTCATTTACGAGAATTTTATGAAAACGTACATACTTTTGAACAAGGCACAATGCGTGATGAAGTTAATTTACTTATTAAAAATATTAAAAAAACAGTAGGTATAACACCTTCTGAAGAAAAATTTATTAGAGGATTGTTAACTCCTTCAGATAAAAATGTTGGTTACGTTCACAGTAATGCTTTAGCTTGGCTTGTTAATTACAGAGTTAATCCTGAAGCTTTAGTCGGCGGCAGAGATTTACAACCTATTGTTTCTCGGCAAGTTGATAGAGGAGTAAAAGAGTTTACAACTATCTCTGGGCAAGACAGATTAAGATCTTTAAAAGCACATGGCGGTCATCAAGGAGTTATGCTTCCTGTTCCTCCTGATCGAGTAGAAATCTTTTTGCCTCAAATTAATGGTGATGCTGCATTGCATCTTGGGTATTTATTTGAAGCAGCTCGTGGTCCTATGACTATTGAATTAAGAAACGCTCTTAAAGGATTTCTTGTTAAAGAATTAGGAACTGACAAATTAGCTATAGATGCTTTAAATATGTTGAACCCTATGAATAATCCTTATGGTTCAACTTTGCCTAGTGCTTGGTTAGAAAGAAACGTACCTAAAGGCGGAAGTTTTCTTGGACAATTAATAAGTAATAATCCTTCAAATGGTTCTCCGGGAACTTTTGTACCTTTAGGTAGACATACAGGTGTTCAACAACAGACTGTAATTGGTTTAACAGGATCTCATAATAGTGAACATGCTCAAGCTATTAGTAGAGCAGTAGAAAAATGGAATGAATGGATCTATCAAAGCGGTGGACAAATCGGATCACAAATGCTTGATGATGCTTTGAACCCAATGGGACCATTTAAATCTTTGCCTTCTGTTAGACGACTTTATTCTAAAGGTGAGTATCAAGCAGATATAGGTTTTGGTAGACAATTTGGTTCTTCTCAAGGTATAAATCTTCCGCGAGGTGGGTATGGTCAAGATGTTTCTAGACCACCTTCTGTCTATATTGCAGGTGAAGGTTGGGCTGATAAAAAGAGTGTTCCTTTAGGTTGGGTTGAAGAACGAGCTGATGGTGTACCAACTGGTAAATGGATTCCAGATGAGACTCCAATGCCTAGCGAATTTGAACCAACTGGTATTATTGGATTAGAAACTGAACTTGAAGCACGTAATATACGTTTTCCTACTACACCACAATCCCCTGAAAAACTTGCTACTACTCTTGATAGACGAGAGTATCTTGAAGAAGAAATTATAAATCTTGCACATTCACTACTTTCTTTACCAAGTGGATCAAAAGTAACTTATCCGTTTTCTGCAACAGCTTCGTATCAAAGATGGAAAGGCGATTTACCATACTATGACGATTTTGGATTTACTTTAAATAGATTAATAAAAATTGTTAACGATCATGGTGCGTCTTCTACTTCTACTATTGCAGATTTAGAACGAGAAATATGGCAAATACTTGGAGATCTTCCAACAGTATCAAAAGGAATAGCAGACTTGCCGTATATAGGTACTGTAGGTGGGGTAAAACATGATGGTGTTCGTAGAATATTTACTGATTTTGAACCTACAGATCTTGTTCCTAATTTAGAAATAAAAGGAAACCCTGTAGGTGATATAACACAATTTGATTCTGATATTTTAAAACCGTGGAACATGAGTTATGAAGAAGTTCAATGGATGCACGATGATCCTTCTCTTATAGTAGGTGACACTATAGAACAATTAGCGCAAAGAGACATAGGTTTTGAACAAGATGTCTTCTGGAATTACGCGCGACCTGACGAACAATTTTTCCCTGCTGCTGGTTTATCTACAGCAAAACCGGGTGATGTTATACCTCCTCGTGGTGTTATTGGACGTAAAAAAACTCCTGAAACTCATGACGCTTTATTCCAAGCTGGTGTTAAAGACGTTGAAGAATACATGATAAATAGAATTAGCGGAATGCCTGAAGAAAAACTTGCAGCATTTTTAAAATGGAGACAACAACAAATAGATGAAGCAATACAAGCAGGACATGTTGATGCTGTGTGGCCTTTCTTTCGTAATCCTTCTAGCGCTACTTTTGATTATGATGGAGCAGCTAAAACAATTTTAAGAAATCCTGATCCGCAAGATTATCCTGTTTCGTTTAAAGAAACTGCTAAAGAACTTAAAACTAAAAACATTCCAATCGATGAAACCGCCCAACAAAATATGCCTACGAGAACAGCAGCAATAGTTAAAAGTAAATTAAGAACAATAGCTGAATCAGATACACCTAGAGCATTATGGACGTACGATAGTGAAAGAGCAGCATCTTTAAGACCAAGTGATATAGGTGGTTTTCATCATGGCATAGATCTTGTAGGTGTAAATCCTAAGAGTGTTGGACCAAATGATATTGAAACTGTAATGGATTCACATAATGTGTTTCATGTTTGGGAACATACAAAAACAAAAGATATACACATTCTTCCTGATACTGCTTATAATCCTACTACTAAAGAATTAAATATACCTGTCGGTTTTAATCCAAAAGATTATAAATCAATAGGTTCGTTTGAAGCTGGTTCTAACGATATGGCTCAATTTACTAGAGTCCAAACTGAAAAAATAAAAAATGAAATGAATCATCTTTTAACTACACATGACAGAGTAGAAGCATCTGGAGGCGCACAAGTTAATCATCCTATGTTGCTTGAGTTAACTGGTTTTCCAAAAGATGCAGCTATGTCAGAAGCGCGATTAGTTACACATAGTAATGATGGATTGTTGCCTCAAAGAATGTTGCATACAATGCCAGCGGGCGCTCCTAAAACTGGAGCGGGTGGAGCAGTTATGTCTGGTATTAAACATTTAGAAAGAGCTTTCTTTGGTGGTTACATGCATCCTGTTATTAAAGCAGGTATCCGTGAACCTATGTTCTTGTGGTATTTTTCTGAAACTTGGGCTACTAAATCTTTAGGTATAACTGAATTTTATCAACACAGCGCTAATGCGTTTAAATTTTTAGAAACAACATTGTTAAAAGAAGTACCTAATTGGTTGCTGCCTAGCAGACTATCGCCACATCATAAAGCTATGCATAACGGAGTAGAACAATTTGATATTCCTGAGTTAAGAACCTTTATTGAAACTTTCCGTAATAGAAGAAAAGCTGAAGATGTTACTGCTGTTTTTGCTGACGTAGTAGATGATTGGATGTCAGGAGTTAAAGACAAAAATCTTTTGTTAGAACAAGTATTTGATCTTCCTAAAGGTGAAGTGCGTATTGGAAATGATTATGGATTGCCCGGAGGTGGGAATCTTAAAGGTACGCATAGTTTAAGTAAAGCATATGGAAATAATCCTGATGAAGCTTTACGTGATGCTTTAGCAAATAGAAATTATTATGATGTTGAAATTAATTTTAAAGACAAAGGATTATTCCACAGAGTATTTGCAGGTAACGAAGAACAGTTCTTTCATCTAAAAGAAACATTACCAACAGACGAATACAATTTATTTATACGCAGCATAATGGAATGGATGTCGCAACAACTTGCTTCACATCATGCAAGAGTTGATTTTGCAATGCTTGATTCTGCTAAACGAATGAGTCATTACGTTGACATGCACACAAAACGATCATTCTTTCAAGAGATGGTTGGATCAGCAATACCATTTCATTTTGCTCATTTCCAATTCTTATCAAGATGGGCAAAAACAATAGAGCATAATCCAGCAGCTATACCAAGATTAAATTGGTTATTGTTTGCTGCTGTACAAACAGGTTACAGATATGAAGATGAACGAACAGGACAGATGAGACTTAAAATACCTTTCACTGAAACAGGTGTAGGTATTTTCTTAGAAGTAATGAATAGTATTCCTATAGTTCAAAAATTCTTTGGTAGTAAATTATTAAGCGTCTTTGAAGATGGTGTAGGGTTCCCTGAAAGATTTATTTTGCCGGGATACGATCCAGATAATTTACTTGAATTTCAACTTGGTCCAATACTAGGAATCCCTTTAACAGCAGCATCTCATGTAATTGGTCCACAACTGCTTAATGAAGGTTTACTTGGTGTAGGTGAAAATCTTGTAATGAATAGAACTTACGATGAGCCTTTAGTTAATTCAATTTTTGGTCAGCTATTACCTACAACATTTGTTCGACCATTTGCTGCTGTTCTTAATGCTTTTGGTGGTTCTGATATAGCTGGACTTTATTCTAAAGCTGAAGCTGACGCAGTTATGATCTTAGGATTAAAAGGAATGTTACCTGACCAAGCTGACATGGCTGGCAGGCCGGGTGAAGAAGTTTTCAATCAGAATTGGTATGAAGCTATTTCTCATATAGCTAAAGTAAAAATGGTTATGGATATGGTGACATGGCAAATAGTTGGTACGTCATCACGTTCAACAATATTGTCATCTGATGCAGCTTGGGAATGGAATGAGTTAATGCAACGAGGTATTGATATGGGTATGCCTCATGAAGAAGCTTTTGAATACATGTTGGATCAAGCTAAAGAAGACTTTGATGCTAATTTTGCTATAGAGTATCCAAATATTTCTACAGATGATTCTTTTTATTGGGATGAATGGAATAGAGAAATAACTAGAATAGGTACTACTGGCGTAGGCGCAACAGAGAAAATAACAATAGCTGATTTGCCTATGACTGTGGCAGCTTGGGAATGGTTGACAACAGGAGACAATCAAGAATGGGTATTAGCTGCACCTTTAGTTCATTCATTCTTTATTCCAAGAGGATTTACTGAAGAAGAAACATTGTATGCACAGTTTGCAAGAGATTGGCAATTAGGTGAAGCGTTACGTTGGGATCGTACAACTGAAGAAATACAAATTGCTATTCAAAGTGTTGCTCCTTCTGTTGAATATTATCAAACAAAAGAAGCTCATTTAAGACAATTAAATATATTCAGAGAAGCTAGAGACAGTGGTCGTAGAAACGATATAAAACCGGGTGTGTCATGGGCTGATATGATTATGATGGAAGAAGAAAGCTGGGATTCATACGATGCAACGTTTAAAGAACGGTATCCTATATGGGCAGAAAATACGTTCGGTTTAGATTCTCAACATAAACGTAAAGAAACGCTTGATGAAATGCGTCGTTTGTTTACATCAGATAATATTGATGCAATTCCTGACAGCCCACATAAAACCGATATTCTTTCAGGTATGAAATTAATTATTAATTTAGATAACGCTTTAATACAATTATCTGGTGTAAGAGGTAGTAATGACAAAGGTGTTAAATGGACATCTATTCGTAATAATCTTATACTTGATACATACAACGAATTTAGTGCTTTAGTTGCGGGTAGACCGTGGCTTAACACAATGTTTTATAACTTGCTTTTGCCTTTCATTGGTGAAGATTGGGTAATAAAGTTAGAAGAAGGCACATTAGATTTAGGAGTTAATTAAACATGCCACCAGATGATTTAGATGAATTTACTCCAAATGAGGGGAGTGTTCCTTCTGGCGCTCCTGAACCAGATAATCCTTGGGAAATAGAACAACCTAATTTTACAGGTGGTGGTGTTAATACACAAGAAGCTGCTTCTTTATCTACAATAATTCAAGCACCAGATAAACTTCATCATATTTATTTAGCTAACAGTGACCCTGCAACTTCTTTTACTAGAATGATTAATGTTCTTTTAGATAACTATATTTATTATGTAACATTTAGTGGCAACGCTCCTTTGCCTGCTGATTCAATATATGGGGCTGTTGATCCTTTAGGTTTAAGTGGACAGTTTGGTGAAATTATGGGAGCAGGAGGAGTAGAGGGACGTACTCCTATGACTGTTGAAGTTGTTGAAATAAATTCTGTAGGCGGACAAGAGCTTTTAAGAAATTATCATGCAGCTAATGGGGATGGTGGCGGAGAAAAAAATAGAACATACGAACAATTAAACGACGAAGAAAAAGCTAAAGTAGATGCACATATAACTGGTACTTATGCTGGACATGAGTTTATGTTTTTAGCACCAGAAGATGAGGGTGCTACTTTTAGAGATCCATTAAATCTTAATTTGTATGATGATCCTGAAACAGATGTGAATGAAGGTGTGCAAATTCCTATGATAGGTATTGTTCCTTCTTATGATGGAACGAACATGGGATACATTTCAACAATAGAAGAAATGATGATGGGTGTACCGTTAGATCAAAAAAGTTTAGATTACTATATGCGTAATTTAGAAACAAAAAGCCCTGATATGTTTCGTGCAGTTCAAGGACAGCTTTCTGCTTTAGGATATTACAACACTGATTCTGGTGGACCAGAATGGGGTTACTCTAGGAATAGAGACAGGCAAGCGTTTCGTAGTTTTATGGCTGACATTATTACTGAACGTGTAAGAGTAGAGGATTACAACAGAAAGAATCCTAACAGCCCAATTTCTATGGCTAGGGTAGGAGAGTATTTAGATAAAAGATTTTTTTCTAATATTGAAGCTAACAGCGCTAAATGGGGTGTAGGCGTTACAAAAGATGCAGATGGTAATACTATTTCTATGTCTCCAATGAGAGGTTTACAAAACGATGTGCAATCAGAAATTGTAAATACATTAAATAATTTGTGGAATGGTACAGGCAGGCAAGTCGGTGACAGAGAACAAGACATAATAGAAAAAGCATTTAATGAATTGTATGTTGCAGGTGACATTGATCCTACTGAATATAAAACAGAAGGGTTTACTGATTTAATGGGGTTAGCTGATTCTTTTGGTGCTGAATATTATGGCGGTCAAGAAGGATGGGAAAATAATATACGGATAGGAATTGGTGGTAATCGAAACGAGTTTTTGCGTATGGCAAGAGCTGCTGGTGTGCCAATAAATGTTGACGAAGCTCCTACTGCTCAACAACGTAAAGATATTTATAGATGGAATTTTATTACTTTGTTAAATAAAAACAATGGTAACTTTGAAGCAGCAAGTAATGAATTTGCTAATACTTTTGGCGCTCAAACATTTAGAAATCAAGAATATAATTCTGATTGGTTAAGAAATGTAATTTCAAATGCTCAAACTCCTACATCATTTGGTCATGTAGCCGGGGCTAAAACAATGCTTGAGCAAGACGAACTACGGTTAGGTGCTTTAGACGATATAACTAAACGTGTTCAAGTTGCTTCTGGTTTTGGTAATGAAAAATCTGGTATGGCTAGGAAAGCAGCTAACGATGTGCTTGCAGCTTTTGCTTCTGTAGGGAAAGGTAATCAAAGAGACAGAGGTACTAGAATATGACGTTTATTACAGGTAATAATGCTCCTCTAGTTAAAGATGAAGTCATAGAAGCAGTAGACATTCTTTATGATGTTAATCAATGGGCTTGGAATCAAGGCGTAGAAGTATTAGATGAGTTATGGAATCCTTTTGGAAATAATGTTAATAAGTGGCTTGGTGAAATGCAGCATCTTGTAGTTCCTGTTATGGGCAAATCTAATCCTGATGATATTAAACAAATGTGGGATTATTTATATGGGATGCATGGAGAAAGTGCATCCGATATGTTTGCTCCCTCTGGTTCTAATCCTTTAGAAGATGGTTTAGGATTGTATGTAATTTATGAAGATGAAAAAGCTGAGAAAAAAGGAAAAGAAACATTAGGTCAGTATGGGTTAGCTTCTCCTGTTATACCTAATATGATTGTACCAATGGGATTGTATTTAGATGACACTCCTTATGATATCCCTAATGTTGACACAGCTAAATACAATATAGGTAACACTAAAACAAGACGCAGATTTGACGCTATGAACGAAGGTTTTGAAAGTATTTACAGTCCAATATTTTATGCACCTCAATGGGAACTAGGTCAAGCAGGAACTAAATGGGCTAATAAATATCAAATGAATCGTGGAAATGTAGAAAACCCAGAGTTGCGTTATGCAGATGTGCCAAATCCTGAAACAGATGCAGGGTTAAGTCGTGGTAATCCAAACTTTGGTAGAAATTTACCAAGTATGGCTACGCCTGATTACGAAGAACAAGCTCGTGATTTAGCTGTAGTTATGGCTATGCAAGAAAATGATGGAGCAGGTTACGATGACGGCTGGGGTGATCCAACAGTAAAGTATAATGGCGCATATCAGTTTAGTGAAAATGATTGGGCTTATTGGAGCAACGATTTATATGGTGAACCAGTTACAGGTAAACCTAATCCTGATGTTCAAGATGCTGTAGCTGAACATAAATTTAAATCTTTTTTAGAAAAATATGATGGTGACATAGGCGCAGTAGCTGCTGAACATTATGCTGGTATCCCAGCTAAAATTCGTTTCTATGACAAAGGAATAGATTTTACTCATGGGAAACCTAATAGTGAACATCCAACTATGATGGAATATGTATCTTATATTAATCGTTCTTATTTAAATTATTTGAATACAAAACAGTCATCTGGAACAGGGTCTGTTGTAAAGGGTGAAGGTTTACCTTCTGTTACTGGTGCTAATTATGCACGTACAAAAGAAGAACGTTTAGCTTATGAATTACCTGATACAAATTTTTTAGATAAGAATCGAGGTTTAAGATAATGAATCTTCCTAATATAGATTACGATGCACTAGGAAATGCAGAAGAACAAATGACTGTTTTTGGAGAACATTGGTTAGAAGATTTCTATGATGAGTTTCCTGCTTGGGCTTCAATAATTAGAAATGATGAAAACCTTAAAGGAATTATTTTTGATTGGTGGAATAAACACGGCAGGACAATGAGTTCTGATGGTCTACCATATACAGATTTGTATGACGGATTAATGAATGCTCTTAAAGAAAGTGAATGGTATTTAACGCAACCAGAAAAACTTCGTAATGCTTTAATATTAGAAGCAACTGATCCAGCTACATACGAATATAATTTTAATGAAAATATGCGTTACGCAACAGACATTGTAGGCACATATTTTGGAGGTGAGTTTTCTCCAGATTTTTATAAATTTTTGTCTAACGAAGCTTTACGAAATGATTGGACTGATGATCGATTTAAAAGAGAAATTATAGGTGCAGCCCGTTCAGGCAAATGGACAAAATCTGCACCAAATTCAGGCCGTGTTAAACAAAACCATGACGATATTATGAGCTATGCACAAGACATGCTTGTACCAGTAGGCGGTGACGCTTGGGATTTAGCTTGGAAAATAGCTGAAGGTACTAGAAATCTTAATGATGCAAAAGATTTTGTAGATGGGTTAGCAGAAAGTAGATACGGGCAATGGATTGATATACGTGGTTTAACTAATAGAGGCATGACTATGGCTGATGTTGTTGCAGAACAAAAAGATGCAATTGTTGAAACATTAGAATTGAATCCTGAAGATGTCCACATGTGGAAGATACCTGTTGATGATTTGTTTGTTGATCCTTCTCAAAGCCCTCTTTCTCCTCCTACTATCCCTGATACTAAAGGTATAGACAAAGGATTAGAAGCAAGTAACGATCAAGGTGTGCAACTGTTTTCTAGTAAAGCTACTAAATTTGGTGAAGTTATGACAGAAGAAGGTTCTAGAACTAGAAGACTTAGAACAGCAGACGAAGCTAGAACTTGGGCTAAAGGTAGAGATAGGTATCAAACAACTAGAGGCTTTAGAGATAGTATCAGAAGTCTTTCTGGTGCCATGGCTCAAACGATGGGAACAAGGTAATGGCAGAAGATTATTTTATTGACAATGATGAAACAGATCCATTGGCAAATGTATCTACAGAAGATCAAAATGCTGTAGATGCTTTTTTAAGAAGCATTAGTGGCATTGGACAAGCTGCTGTAGAACAAGGCAAATCTTTTATAGAAGGAGTTGTTCAACATTTTCAAGATCCTTTAGGAGATCAAAGCGGAAGTATTTTAAGTACAAAAGCTGCTGAAGAACTTTTAAAAGGAACAAGTATTAATGATGCTTCAATGTTTGGTTGGGGTAGTCAGATGGATAAAGGAATGTTAGGTCCGACAGATCCTTCTACTGGTTTACCAACAGATAAATTGTTTCTTCAAAGTGAGAAACCTACAACTACTATTGTAGATGATGGAGGTTATGTTGCTCCCCCAAGTCTCGGAGATCAAGCAGGTGTTCAAACAGGTAATCAAGGAGATGATTGGGGTGGATTTCAAAACGACCCTGAACCTTTTGGAACAGATGTATTGCCTACATTATCTCAAAGAGAAATAGATGACGCTAAAGATTTTATAGCAGCAGAATTAAGATTAGCAGGATTTAATACTGGTTCGATTACATCTATGATTGAAAACTGGATTATCCCTAGATTAACTGGAAAATTTATTGACACTGTTAGTGGAAAAGCAATGCCTCCACCTACTGAAGCTAAAAATCTTTTACCTGAATTGTTTGAACGTCCTGAATTTAAAGAAAGATTTCCGGGCTATCATCCTCGTCTTGAAGCAGGTTATAACGCTATAGATATTCAAGATTATTTAGCATATGAAAATACTTTTAAAGAATTGATGTATACCCACGGGTTAGATACTTATATTAATAATGCTACTAATACTAAAACTATGGATACATACATTGGTGATTTAATTACTGGCAATGTTTCTATACAACAAGTTCAACAACGTATTAATCAAGGTGTGTCTGCTGTTATGAATGCGCCTGAACAAGTTCAAACTACTTTTGCAAATTGGTATGGAGAAAAAAATGGAGAGAACGCGCTGCTTGCTAACTTCTTAGATCCTAATGAAGATTTGTTTGATCTTAAAAACATGGCTCAAGCTGCTATAGCTGGAGGTTATGCAATAGATATTCTTGGAGAAGATGGAAGAATTACTCAAAACATGGCTGAAGAAATTGCTGATTTAGATTACAGCAATCAACAATTACAACAAGCTTATAGTCAGTTGTCTCAACAAACTTTATTGTTTGCCGAAAAAGCTGGTGAAGAAGATTACACTATTGCTAGAGAAGGTGTTTTGTCTGCTTTAAATATGAACTCAGAAGTACAAGAACGTGTTCGTCGTCGTAAAAGAGAAAGAATGGGTGACTTCTCTGGTGGCGGTGGTGCCATGGTTTCAGGCACAACTACAGGTTTTGGTAGCGCAAATAGATAGGAGAATATATGCCAAAATATGCAACTAGCTCTTCCAAAGGGAAAGCTAAGAAAGTACCATATAAGAAAGTAAGGAAAG
>Ga0163179_10000555_pt1 | contig 26839 bp, 23 predicted proteins | sample AtlANTMetagenome_FD_109643 | JGI IMG/M metagenome (GOLD analysis project Ga0163179, IMG submission 109643) | Marine eukaryotic phytoplankton communities from the Atlantic Ocean - Atlantic ANT 2 Metagenome | ecosystem: Environmental > Aquatic > Marine > Oceanic | place: North Atlantic Ocean...
AATCTGATGCATCTTTGCAGGTTACAACGAATCAGGAAACTGGTGAAGCATTGCTTGCTGGTATGGGTGAATTGCATCTTGAAATTACCACATACCGAATTGAAGAAGAACAAAACATCAAGGTCAAGGTCAGTGAGCCTATTGTAGTCTACAGAGAAGCCATCAATGGTAACAATGTAGGTACTTCATTTGAAGGTAAGTCACCCAACAGACACAATCGATTTTACATTGAGGTCGAAATGCTACCACAGAACGTCGTCGACGCTCTACGAGCCGGTGAATTCCGTGATGGAACCATCCGCAATAAAGATCAGAAAGAGATTGGAGACCAATTTGCAGAATTAGGAATGGACAAGGACATGATGAGGAAAGGATATGCAATCAACGGTACAAACGTTTTCATCAATGGTACAAAAGGTATCCAAGGACTACACGAAACTCGCGAATTGTTAATCGAAGGCTTCAATGAAGTATGCAAATCAGGACCGTTGGCTGGTGAACCGGCCATGGGTATGCTAGTTCGACTAACAGATGCAAAACTTCACGAAGACGCAATTCACCGTGGGCCTGCACAAACCATTCCTGCAATGCGTAATGCAATGCGTGGTGCTATGGTCCGTGCTGGAACCACAATGATGGAACCAATGCAGAAGTTGTTCGTATCCGTGCCCAATGACTGGCTTGGTGGGGTCACTAGAGAAGTTACTCAGCGACGTGGGGTCATAGAAGATATGCCGGCAGATGGTGAAACGACAACAGTAGTAGGTACAGTTCCGGTTGCAGAGACATTTGGATTCTCGAATGACATCCGTGCAGCATCACAAGGAAGGGCGATCTGGAATAGCGAAAACTCCGGATTCGAAGAACTACCGCGTATGTTACTGGAGAAAGTTGTCGGAGAGATTCGGACTCGTAAAGGTATGAAACCAGAAATCCCTGGTGAATCATATTACGCAGACTGATTACGATATCCTAACCATTTGGAAATCAGTCAGATCGCGCAGTACTTGCATCGATTCACGAGCCGGCAATTGATCTAGGCAGGCGTGTGCTGCTGCATGAAAACTCATTGCCTTATCATAAGCATACTGGATAGATCCAGATTGACGTAATTCATCGACGACAGTATCCAATACTTCTCGATCAGTTTCATCGATTCCTGAACCAAACACCTCAGAAAAATTCGGCATTTTCTCTGTAGATTGTTGAAGGGCATGAATCGCAATGAGGGTTTGTTTACCCTCGATAATATCGCTACATGCAGGTTTTCCTAAAGTTTCACTGTCACCAGTTGCATCGATGAGGTCATCCATTAACTGGAAGCATAATCCCACATTTTCACCCCACTCGGCCATTGTTGATACCACATCAGGTGAAGCTCCAGATAACAGAGCGCCCGTACGCGCGCAAGTGGTAAACATAGCTGCAGTTTTACCACTAATCATGTGAACATATTCTTCCTCGGTGACAAATTCACGTTCTTCAAAAGACATATCCTGTTGCTGACCTTCACTCACTCTTCGAACCATGCTACCAATGATTCTGACCAACTCACGGAAGTATTTGTCATCGAAGTGATTGGATTCAGCGAGCACCTCAAAGGCGACTGCCAACATCGCATCGCCTGCGTTGATTGCAGTGGGGTGATTAAATTCGACATGAACAGCTGGGCGACCACGACGTACAGAATCATTGTCCATGATATCGTCGTGAACCAGTGTAAAATTGTGAATAATCTCAATCGAAGCACCCAAGTCATACAGCCCTTCGTTTGATTCTCCGACAGCGTCCGCTACCAACCATGGCAATATTGCACGCATACGCTTACCTCCACCAGCGATCAAGTGCATCATTGCTGATCGAAGCATGTCATTTTCAGACTTACTCAAAGCCGAAATGATGCGAGATTCAACAGCGTCTTTGTGAGACTTTAGGGCTGTCAAAACGCCTAATTTTGATTCATCAGGTGATTGTCGATTCGAACTCATCTTGACTTCACCCATGTCCCGAATTAAATTGTCTGCGTGAGCAGGCAGACCGTCAAGGTTGCCCCACCACTCTGGCAGTATTTTTTCAGCAATCAAGCGAAACCAAGGAGCGATAACTCCACGCTGTTGCTCGGAATCTCCCAACCAATCCTGTAATTCAGATTGGGTGACCCAGACAATTTCAGCAATTTCGTTTGGATTAGGACTGACTTTCAATGCACTGTTTGTTCTTGCAAATAATATGTGATCAAGTTCATGCTCGACCCATATTTCATCAGCTCTTGCTTTATACAACATACGAGTGATAAAATGTATATCTTCGAGAGGTACATCACCTTTGGAAATACCCAACTCTTGCTCCATTTTTCTGATTGCCGCAATTTTTGAACCTTCACCTAATCCGGCAGCCTCATTTAATTCACCTTCAATATACAATGGATGACTACAAACCGTGTTAGCCCAGACATTGGGGAATGTGATTTTGTGACTTGCACGTTTTTGCAACAATAGGCGGTCATTTTCGTCAAACAATAGTATCGAGAAAGCACGATGTAACACACCGTCGCCTCTGTGAGAATCGACCTTACTCATTGGCCCGAGTGGTTTGTCCATTTCATCAACCAGTATCACTTGCTCAGTCATCATCGTAACTTGATCAGAGTCATATCCCTCATGGAGCAGCATATCAGTCTCATCAATAGGCATGTCAACACTACATCGAAATGGAGGAGACAAATGAAGAAAGCGGTAGTCTATTCCGGTTCAGAGCAAATACGAGTACCAATTGTATCGCCAGAATTTAAGATATCGACAATCCGATTGGGGTGATGTCCGTCAATAAACCAAACATGTTCGACAATTTTAGCAATATCAAATGCTCGTTCGACCTTTAGAAAAATACCACCAGTAACATCGATTTCTTGATCATGAACGCCTGAAAAATCGGTATCTGATGTCAATCGTGGTATGAGTGCAGCATCTGAACTGGAATCAGTCATCACACCTGTGGTACCTCCCATGGCAAAAATACTGCAATTCACATTTGGCAATTCATTGCTCAGTCTAAGCATCAAATCATCTCCAGATAATATGCCAAAATCTGTGGGAGATTCACAATCGACAACATCGCCAAAAGTGACGTGGATTCCAGGTGTAGTGAATTGCTTTAAGTCTCCAATAAATGAATCGCCGGTATTCAACACAAAATCCCGAGGAGGGTGGCTGAATACCGGTAATGAACCCAGTGAATCCAATACATGTTTGTGGAGTTTATCCATGTCCTGTCTCACCAGTTGAATCGCCTCAGATTGGTCGAGTTCTGGAATGTTACCTTCGGCCAAGCGGTACTTCTTTGCACGAATGTGGCCAAAAGATCCAGCGCCATGGACGATTACAATATCGTGTCCCATTTCATAGATTTCACGCACAGTTTGTGCTAGTGATTGAATTCGATTTGGTAATACGGTACACAGTTTTGTTTTGTCTGTAATGAGGCCACCACCCCATTTCATGACAATCCGTCCCATGGACACACTACAGGGCTCTCATTCAAAGTGATAGCGCCGTTTCATTCATCAAGGAGTGGGATACGCAACGTTGCATGGGTCATCCAACACTAGAGGAATTCAGACGTTGGTTACAAACCGAAATTGCATCGATTGAATCTCCTAATCAGAGTAGTATCGAAGAGGAGCGATTGTTACAGTTGGAAACGGCATTGCAAGAGGCAATGGCTTTTGCTGCCGCATGGAAGTTGCGTAGTGAATCCTCCATTGCACCCACAGTCCGGGAACGTTCGGTACGAGTACTTTCGGAAGGTCATGAACCACAAAATACAGCCAAAAATACCGTGCAATGCAACTCTTGTGACGCATTAATCGATGAGGACCTCGGATTTTGCCCCGTGTGCGGCGAAACTCGATAATCACTCTTCTTCAGCTTCAGCAGCTTCCCAATCTGAGATGCATGCCATCAGTTCAGGATGTTCATTCTCTACAAGCCCACAGTAGCGTGCTTCGACTTCTTCAGTGAGGTAAACGGTTGTGCCAGCATGATAAATGGTGTCACCATTGGCTTCCATTTGAATGCAGTCAACCTCAATGATGACTGGCCGATTGTGGTGAACATGACCAGCATTGGCAGCAGATGTCACGGTCTTTGACAAGTGGACATGTTTTCTGTCACCAGGTTTGATTCCGTGTTCAAGCATATGTGCAGATTCCTCCGGGGAGCAAGGGAAATACAGTAGGTTCGGTGTTTCATCACTTGGTAAATCCAATTCGATTTCAACCGTGTGTGCATAAGTTGCCCGAACCATGTCGCCACGAACATCGTATCGCCCTTTGGTACAAGTCTCACTTACGGCACGAATGTGATGTGGTCTTAACCAATGCATTCTACGGTCACGCTTGGTAATGGCTTCAACCATTTCTCGTACATCGACCCAACCATTCAAATCCATATCTAGGTCGAATTTCTCTGGAAAGTGGCGTAGGATACCTGCCATACGTCGTCCAAGAATATCTCGTTCACGATCGCTCATGATGAATTTACCTTCATCGTTACAAATAGGGCAATTTTGGCCTAGAAAAAATCCACACTGTGGCTGGCGTTTACAATCTCTAATCATCAAGCCGCCGACCGGCCCCCCCTAGATAATGGGTTCTGTGCCCATAGGGCACATGAAACAGTGAATGATTATGGACACCAAACGGTTCGGAGAGTCATGCGTTCGGTTATTGTTGGCTACTGCCGCACACCTTTTCACCGTGCGCATCGTGGTGAATTGAAGGATATTCGACCTGAAGATTTGTCTTCAACTGTGATTCGCGAACTTATCGAGCGTACGGGTATCCCTACCGATTCAATTGAGGATGTCATGCTAGGATGTGCATATCCCGAGGGCGAGCAGGGACTCAATCTCGGTAGAATCTCGACTTACCTATCAGGCTTGCCAAATACTGTCCCGGGTATGACAACAAATCGATTATGTGGTTCTTCAATGCAAGTTATTCACACCGCTGCAGGTAGCATCGCTATGGGCTCAGGTGATGCGTTCATCTGTGCAGGTGTTGAAACCATGTCTAGAGTTCAAAGAGGTGGTTTCAATCGTTCATTACACCCATACATAGAATCGAAATACCCCGATGCATACATTGGCATGGGTATCACTGCCGAAAACTTGGCAGATAGTCACCAGATTTCTCGTTCATCACAAGAATTGTTCGCTGCCTCTAGTCATCAAAAAGCGATTGAAGCGCAGAGACTTGGATATTTTGTAGATGAAATCGTGGAAATTTCGGGCGTTAAAGAAGATGGTTGTATGCGAGAACCAAATCTCGAAAAAATGGCTCAATTGAAACCCGCCTTTACTGAAAGTGGGACCGTTACAGCAGCCACGAGTTCCCCACTAACCGATGGTGCCGCAGCAATGTTAGTATGTTCTGAGGAATTTGCATTGACACATGGATTGACTCCACTCGCAACAATCGTATCTACCGCAGTTTCCGGGGTTCCACCTGAAATCATGGGATATGGTCCAGTACCTTCCAGTGCAAAGGCCTTAGATCGAGCAGGTCTGAAAATGGATGATATTGGAGTCATCGAATTGAATGAAGCCTTCAGCGCTCAATCGTTGGCATGTATGCAGGATATGGGACTTGATATCGACGATGATCGCATCAATATTGATGGTGGCGCATTGTCGATCGGTCATCCCTTGGGTGCAAGCGGTTGTCGAATTACTGGCAAATCTGCCAGCTTGTTACAACGCTTGCAAACCGATTATGCTCTAGCGACCATGTGCATAGGTGGCGGTATGGGGATCGCCACTGTGCTAGAACGTTGGAATTGAAAGAACAACAGGCTTGATATGCGGTGTCATAATGGCATCTCATGGGCTTTGGAATACGCGAGGGACGCCGTCAGGCCCGTGAGAACCTTTCTGGCACTGAGGATGGTGACTGTAGCCGTTGTGGTGGCAGTGCCAGTGCATCAAGTATTCCTGGATTTTTGCAGTGCGTAACGTGTGGATATGAATGGAAAGACCCCGATGCTGAATTACACCGAAACGCACCAAAAGATTCAATCTCGCGTGATTCTGAGCGTATTGAAGAATTCAAGCGTGAAATGTCCTCTGGTCAAGGTTTAGCAGGTATTCTGGGTGTACATGATGGTTTAGACGCAAATCAGCGAGATTCACTCTCCCGTTTGCAGGATAAGTGGATGTCCGGAATGCAGGGGCAATACAATGCTGCCGAGGATGAACGTAAACCACTGATGATTGCCTTTGATGAAGAAGACAATTTATTGGAAACTCAAGTGGGCTCAATTCATCTGTCCGACAATGTTTTCGATGGTGGAGAAGAAATACGAATTGAATATCCAGGCCGTGGTACCGAATTTTTTGTCATTAATGAGGACGACTCATTGGGTTGGAAACGCGGAAGGACTCTCATCGAAACAGCGCGTAATATCGCCTCGATTATCAATCGTTCCAGTAATCTCGTACATGCATTCGCAGAAGGGACTTCAGTGAACTTAGAGTTACGTGATGTTCATTTGGATTCTGATAGTATCGTACTTTTCGTTGATGATCCCGGCGGGAAGAACATCACAGTCGAAAAGTTGGGAGTCGTTTTGGACCCAAGCGAGGTGCAGTTGTATGAGGACTATCACAAGGTCGTCGGCATAGCTTTGGCAGATGGCATCATTACACCCAGCGAGGACCAGATGCTTTGGGCGATGCGGCAAAACTTGGGCATCACAGATGAAGATCATGTTCGCATTGTAGTTGATTTGTTTGGTGAGAATGTTGTGAAAGAGTGCCCTGAATGTGGAATCAATGTCCCGCTATACACCGAATACAATGCATGGTGGTGCGAAAGCTGCCAGTATTGGGTATAGTTTCCCTCCGAATTCGCTATCGGTTTGTGGGCATGGTTGAAATACCGGGTAGTATGGGTAACTGTCAGAGGCAGATTGTATGGCAGGAGAAACACTTCACATTGGTATAGACTTGGGGACTTTCCGTTCCGTTATGGTATCTAGCGATGGTCACGATGAAAAAGTTCTGACAGTAATTGGTACACCCAAGGATCAAATCGCAAAGAATTTCCTTAAGCGTGACGTATTGTTCGGTGAAGATGCCCTCAAAAATCGACTTGCTCTGAATCTATTTCGACCACTTGAACATGGTGTAATCAAGGATACCAATGAAGATAAGAAATTTATCAATCACTTCATCACCAACATCATTGGATTGGCAGACCCCGAAGATTACGATCGTGTTGTCGCCATTATCGGTGCCCCCGCTGAAGCAAGTCACGTCGATAAATCCGCAATCTTTGATGCTGCATCTGGAAGCGTAAATGCATGTATGATTATTTCAGAGCCGTTTGCTGTAGCCTATGCCCTAGAGCGAATCGAGCATAGCCTCGTAATCGATATTGGTGCAGGTACTACCGATCTTTGTCGTGTGTATGGGACAATTCCAACTCCAGATGACCAAATGCATGTTAATTTTGCAGGTGATTACATTGATGGACAAATAATCGCTGAGGTTCAGCGTAAGTATGCCGGTGCACAAATTACCAAGGATATGGCTCGTAGATGGAAAGAGGAATACTCCTTTGTAGCCGGTGCAGAGCCAGATGAACCCGTCATCGTTGATTTCTCGATTGAGGGTAAGGCGATGTCACTTGATATTACAGACTGCGTATCTAATGCTTGCGAACGAATTGTCGACCCTATCGTAAGTGGTGTCAAGGAACTAATCGCTGGTTCGAACCCTGAATATCATGACGCATTCCGCCGAAACATGATTCTCGCTGGTGGTGGCTCGGGAATCCGTGGCTTAGGTGATATGATTGAACACAGGCTATCTGATATGGGTGAAGTAGATGTTTTGACCGTTGAAGATCCTGTTGAACTTGGAGCTATGGGTGGTCTAAGATTGGCCATGGAAGTCCCAGAAGACATGTGGAAGAATCTCAATTTGGCAAGCCGCTAATCACTCTTCTTCCCCATAGCGTTCAATGCTTTCTTGGGAAACAAGTGGCATGTTGCATGTAGGGCACTTTTCATCGTTTTTCATAGTTAGAGGCTGTATAGCTAGCAGGCTTTGGCAATGTGGACAAGAAGCCAATACTTCATCTGGCATAAGCGCAATATCCTGATTCAGCGCCATTGAGCCACCATCATACCATGCTTGGAATAATGGATGGCGGACCATGCGCAGTCTTTGCATCATGGACCAACAAAGATACAACAGCAAGAATCCCTGTACGTAACCCCATGCACCAGAACTACCACCAGTTGCAACCGAGAATTCCCACAGACTCATGAGAAAGCATAGTCCAATAGAAACCATCCAAACTGTGGATACCCAAGGTAGTGCCCAACTTTCACGATTGAAGTACCCGCGAACGATGAAAATCAAGAATACAGTTGGGATGGGAAATACAACGGCGAGTACGATAGTCCCCCCTCCAAACGCTCCAATAGCAACGAATCCCAGGAATCCGATAAGCACCAACGTGAAAATCAGCATCATACCTGACTGACGATGCGCAATCGCCAATTGATCAGCATCAATATCTTCTGCCACAGACCGCGGACATACTCTACCAAAATCGTTCTTTCCATCAGGATGATGCAAAGGATGGATTCATGAAGGCGGCCCTCAACCCTCGAATCGATGCGAGACGCAGATGTCGATATCCACAGCACAGCGCTATTGGGTCGAAAGATTGCCCTCGGCATTACAGGAGGCATTGCTGCCACCGAATCCATTCGCCTATGTCGCGAGTTACGCAGACATGGTGCCGAAATTACAGTCATGATGACCACGGCCGCAACCAAAGTCATCACACCACTAGCCGTTGGATGGGCTTCGCAAAGTGAAGTCATGTTTGATTGGAGACCCGAAATGTCTCAACTAGATACATTTGACGCTGTATTAATCGCTCCCGCATCACGAAATTTCATTTCGCGTTATGTTGCTGGTATGATGGATCACCCGCTATTGATGACGTGTTCTACTGCACGTTCCAGAGGCACACCTACGTTACTAGTCCCTTCGATGCATCAGGATCTATTCGATGACCCTGTAACTGAATCCCTTTTGTCGAGACTACAAGATACGATGATTATTCGGGGCCCCCATGAAGAGGGGCGATACAAGCAACCTAACCCGGTACAAATTGTTGCTGAACTATGCCATGTCGTTAATCGGAGCCAAAAGTCAAGTCATTTTGTAGTCACCCTCGGTGCAAACCGCGCTCCAATCGATGCGGTTCGAGCGATACAAAACGCTTCAAGCGGCCGAACAGGCTGGGCGATAGCTGAATATCTCTACAGATTTGGTCACGAGGTAACTGCAATTGTAGGTAAAACCAGCGCATCATCGAGTTTCATTCTGCCAAATACTGTACGGGCAGGAACTCCAGATGACATGTTAGAGGCTTGCCTAAAGGTTGCTAAAGGAAATTCAAAGCCAGATGGTTGGGTACACTCTGCAGCAGTATTAGATTACTATTCGCAGCCACTCGATGTAAAGAAACCGAGCGGAAAAGATGTATGGGCTATTGAACTGAAACCAGGTCGTAAACATATATCCGAACTATCCGAATTTATCGGTGATTCACGTCGTATCGGGTTCAAATTAGAGTCAGGTGTCGAACTTAATGAACTACACAATCGAGCGAAAGAACAATTGGAAAAATATGGCGTTGATGCGACCATAGCCAATTTACTTGAAGAAATCAACAACGAACAGACACCAAGAGCATACTTGGTAACCTCAGATGGTATGCAAGAGCTTCAATCTATACTCGATGTCTGTGAAGCAATCCTTGATGTATTGACGAAATGAACTGTATTCCGGCGTCACATTGAAGCAGAAGTGTTGACGAGGTTGAGTCATGGCAGAGCATGGGAAGGCCAAGCGTGGCATCCCTCCCAAGTCAGACTTCAACGCATGGTATCCCGCCATTGTCGAAATTGCAGAACTCGTAGACAAGCGCTATCCAATCAAAGGCATGGATGTCTGGCGCCCCTATGGTTGGAAGGCGATGCGCTGCATTGACGCATTGACACATAGCGAAATGGAGCGTACCGATCATGAAGAAGTACGCTTTCCACTACTAATTCCTGAGGACTTGCTCGAAAAAGAAAATCGTCTCGTTTCACTTCTTAAACGTGCACGTGAAGAAGGAGTCGATCCAAGCGAATTGCGAGTTGAAGAAGAGGAAGCGGGGTTCAAGAAAGAAGTGTATTGGGTCAAGCATGCAGGTGAAAACGAGCTTGATGTGCCAATGTTTCTGAGACCGACCAGTGAAACTGCCATGTACACAATGTTCCCTCTTTGGATTCGGAGCCACGTTGATTTACCATTGAAAACATATCAAATAGTCAACACATTCCGATATGAAACTAAGCAGACACGCTCATTCATACGTGTACGAGAGATTCACTTCTTCGAAGCACATACGGCACATGTTGACGAAGATTGTGCATCTAGACAAATTGAAGAAGATCTAGAAATTGTTGGTCGTTTGATGCACTCAATGGGTCTTCCAGTGATAATCTCAAAGAGACCAGTATGGGATACATTTCCTGGTGCTTGGTACACCATTGCTATCGATGTGATTATGCCAAATGGCCGCACACTTCAAGTCGCCTCATGTCACCACTACAAAGATCAGTGGGCTAAGGCATTTGATATCACATATCAGGACGATTCTGGCAATACACAGCATTGTCATCAAACCACATATGGAATGTCAGAACGACTTCTTGGTGCAGTAGTCGGCATGCATGGTGACGATAACGGTTTGATTTTCCCCCCTCCTATCGCACCAATACAGGTCGTCTTAATGCCAGTTGCCGCCCACAAAAGTGGTGCTGTAATGCCCGCAGTAGATGAAGCTGCAAGTTCATTAAGGAATGCTGGCTTCAGAGTTAAAATTGATTCTAGAGACCTGCGACCCGGTCAGAAATACTGGGATTGGGAAATCAAGGGTGTTCCATTGCGTTTGGAAATTGGCCCTAGAGATGTCGAAAATGGTAATGCATTTGCGGCAAGACGAACCGGTGGAAAAGAGCCCATACCTCTGATTTCCATTGTAGATGGTGTTCGAAATCAACTAGATATGATTCAATCTGAACTTCTACAACGTAGCCAATCACATGTCGATGATTGTGTCATTCGTCTGGAGCATTTAGATCAAGAGATACTCGATGGGAAGATTTACGAAATTGCTTTCGATGGTTCAGATGCTGATGCTGAAAAACTAGAGAAAACCACTGGTTTAGCCATTTTAGGAGAAGCAATGCAGGGATTTTCTGAGGACCAGCAGTGTGTCGTTACCGGTAAACCAACACGTCGTAGACAACACATTGCTCGAATGTATTGATTACTTTCTCCAACCGGAGTAAATAATCCAGAGACAAGCGATGATTAGTGCACCATCAGGAATACCGATGGAACCCACCTCACTCCATGCATCGAACGAGTTTGTTCGATGGAAATCCAACCAGTTAAGTTTCATTCTCTCTTCAATTCTACATGATGCATGCATGGCCTGAGTACATCCTCCGATGAGGTTGCCAAAACCATAAAACACGTTGGTTAATGATCCAATTACTCCAATAGATCCGAATCCAATTTGTAATTTAGACATAAGTGAACCACTAACAGTAGTATCCTCAATATCGAGATTTACTGGGTTGGGTGGCATGTCATCAGGCATTGGTAAGGAGATTTCAGGAATATCTTCGATCAGTAAATCATCACCATCGATTTCAGAAAACTGGTCCGCTAGTGCACGTTTGGTTTCTCCGCGCGATATACCGATATGCTCAATAAAATCTGAGCCATAGATTCGCTCAGCTAGGCTGGCGAGAACCGGGTCATCAGAAATTTCCTGAGCAGAAAGTTTCCCGTCAAGCAGTTCCTTGAGTCGATTATTGCCTTCGCTCAAGTACTCCCCTCCATGCATGCGTGACAGCGCCTCTTCATCAAGGCTATGGATACAATGGTGGGTTGATTTGAAGTTATTTTCGATGTATAACACGCTTCGCGGCTGTCACAATGTCTGTGGATTTGAGCCCCATCAGTTGCATCAATTCATCACTACCACCTGACTCGCCAAACCGATCTTGAACACCGACTTTCTCCAAAGGTACCGGCTTATTTGATACAATATATTCCGATACAGCACCACCAAGGCCACCAATTACCGAGTGATCTTCAGCGGTTACAAATGCTCCACAACGCTCTGACAACTCGTCAATTAAGTTACAATCTAGTGGTTTGATTGTGTGCATATCTACTACTGTAGCGTGAATACCTTCTTTCTCCAGTAATTCACATGCAATCAATGCCTCATTGAGCATTACACCGCAAGCTAGGATTGCAACATCGCTACCATCTCTATGGACAACTCCATGTCCGATTTTTAGTTGTCCTGCTGATTCATCTGTATATGCACGTGGAACCTTATTACGCGCCGTACGCATGTAACTCGGGCAATCATGGCCCCGGAGTTGTAGGGTCAATTCTCTGGCAGATATATCGTCGCATGGATGAATGACAGTCATGTTAGGAAGCGTACGATAAATTGCCAAATCCTCTATCGACTGTGCGCTTGAACCGTCAGTACCCGTGTGAATACCACCATGACTCCCACACAGATGGACGACAATATTGGGTCTAGCAATTCCATTCCGAATTTGCTCGAATGCACGCTCAGAAAAAATTGCAAATGTAGAAGCAAATGGAATATAATTAGAGGTCGCCATACCGGCAGCAACCAGCATCATATTTTGTTCTGCAATACCCAGACTCACCGTATGTGATGGCTTTTCAGCTCGGAATAAGCATGATTTCGTTGACTTTCCTAAGTCAGCTTCGAGTACGACAACTCTGTCGTCATCCAACATCTGAAGCAATGCTGCACCGTAACCATCACGGCTGGCTCCACCTCCGCTAGGTGCACTCATATCAATTCCTCCATGGCCAATTGAAATTGATCTTCTGAAGGTGCAGCACCATGGAATTTAGGATTATTTTCCATAAATGATACACCCTTACCCTTGACCGTATGCATAACAATACATGCTGGACCGTCTGAAACATTGTCAGCCCAATCGATTGCATTCACAACTTCTTCCATATTATGTCCATCAATCTCCATGACAGCCCAACCAAATGAAGCAAATTTTTCACTCACGTCAAACATCCGCATCTGTGCCTCACAGAAATCATCATTTTGAATCCCATTTCGATCGACAATGACCTTCACATTGCCAATTTCATGATGTACTGCAGCCATCACACCTTCCCATACTTGTCCTTCCTGCAGTTCTCCGTCACCTAACATAACCCATGCTGTTCTTTCACTCGCATCTAATTTAGCCGCTATACCACAGCCGATTCCAAATGATAGTCCCATTCCGAGACTACCTGCGCTGAAATCAACACCAGGGCACCATTTCATATCTACGTGGCCTTGACAAGGGCCACCGAGTTTGCGAAATGTGGTAAGATCTGAATCTGTGAGAAATCCACGTTCATGCAGTACTGCATATACACCAGGACTTGCATGGCCCTTACTCATGATGAATCGATCACGATCTGCTGACTTGGGTGAGGCAGTGTCGACTCGCAATCGATGACCATACAATCCAACAAGCATGTCGATTGCACTTAGGCTTCCGCCTGGGTGTCCAGCACCAGCGTTATACACCATTTTGACGATATTTCGCCTACAACGCAGCGCCATCGCTTCCAGTTCAGAGATATCTAGACCCATACCACGTTGCATACAATCCTAACGAACCTTCCGAAGAAGGTCTTTGAGCGTTACCGAATACAAAATTGGTATTATCGGATGGACGGTGGCTTCAATGCATTCAAAAATCGACGAATCCCGTCCACGAATATTGAAACCCAATCTATGAGTAAATTATCACGGCGATTCTCTGATTTCGGCATTCCCCTCGTTGCAAGGTACGTAAACACCAAGAAAAACCATATGAAAAATAGGATTGAAAGCCAAGTAGGTAGTGTACCTATCACACGTTCTGAACACATTGAATGGCCAGATTCCATGTCTGCATATGATTCTCTACAGAACCACTCAGCAGGGGCCCGAATTGGCTTGACAAGGTTTGCAAATACGATGAACATTGCCACAACAACTCCCATCAGAGCTTCTCCAGCGATCATACCTGCAGATAGCAATAATCCTCGTTTAGAAACATTTGTCGCCTGTTCAGAGGCATCTTCAGTCGGGTCACCAGACAATGTTCCATCGACACGAAGGTGAACTGTTCGTAACACAAAGTGACTGAGCAATCCACCAACAAAGATTGTTGCGGATAGATAAAACGGCAGGTACATCCCGATTGCAACTGACATGACGGGTAAATTTTTCCAAATAATCAATACTGCGATTAGAACACCCAATCCGAGCATTGGATAATTGACAGTACCGCCAAATATTCCTTCGATCAGTGTGCCAATAATTTCTGCCTGAGGTGCATCAAGTGCAGAACTACAGTTGGGTGTACCATCAGCATAAAATTTCACAGGATTGGTTTCGCAATATGATTTTGTAATTCGATATGCATCATTAAGCACAACCAATGTCAGTGGTGCCATCACTGCACCGGTAAGCACACCTACGATTTCGGCAATTTGCTGTCGCCAAGGTGTTGCTCCAACCAAGTGACCGGTTTTGAGGTCCTGCATTACGTCACCCGCAATTGCAGCATTAACGGCAACAACACTCGCGATTATCAGTGTGGCAAACATCAACTCTTCCTGTTCCATACCGAGTATCAAATCGCCGACAATCACAACCAGAAGCGCAGTTCCCATCAGTGTAGCGATTGTCATTCCAGAGACTGGTGAATTGCTAGAACCAACGACACCTGCGATATAACCAGCTACTGCAGAGAAGAAAAATGCAGTTACTGCAAGGAATAATGACCCGACAGCTCCCAAAATTGCTGCTTCAGTAAAGGTCGCTCCCTGTTGGTTCAATCTCCAAGTATAGAACACGAAAGTCAGGATTACAATTCCAATCAATACAGGCATCATTTTCTTCATGGGCAAATCTTGTTCGGTGCGTAGCATCCCTTCAGTTTCGTCAGAGATTTGTGAACCAAATACTCGGCTGACCCCAGTCATGATTGTAGAACGCATCGACCAGAGGGTCCAGAGGCCACCGACGACCATACAGCCCACACCAACGAATTTTACATGAGAACTCCACAACGCATGTGCGCTATGCGCAACATCCATCCCACCACTAGGCCATCCATGGACCAATCCATAAATCGGTGTAATCAAGACAACACCTAAGACTGCCCCTGTGAAGATGTAGGATGCAATTCTCAATCCAACAATGTAACCTACAGAAAGTAGTGCAAGAGATAGATCTGATGCCACATACAATCGTGTACCGATAATATCTACACCCATCATAACCTTGGCTTCTGCAATTTCAAATCCTTTTACGAACCATCCATAGATTGCACCCAAACCCAGTGCATACAAGATTACAATCAATGATGATCCGCCTTTTTCTCCCGCAACCAGAACTTCCTCGCACGCGATTCCTTCAGGATACAGAAGCGCTTCTTCAACGATGAAAACTCGTCTCAATGCAATAGTAAAAATTGTCCCTAGAACGCCACCCAATATTGCAACACAAAAGACTGTTACAAAGTTCATATCGTCAGCGAAACCCATGACCAGTAGTGCAGGCATTGTAAAGATGATTCCAGCAGCCAAGGATTCGCCAGCTGAAGTCATCGTTTGCACAACGTTGTTCTCAAGGATTGTGACATCCTTGAATTTCAACAATCTCAGTAGCAACATCGACATGACTGCAGCTGGTATCGATGCTGAAACAGTCATGCCCATGTATAATCCAAGGTATGTATTGGCTGCAGTCATTAATGCTCCAAGCACCAATCCCAAAATTATTGCACGCACGGTTAATTCGGCAATGTTCTCCTCAGCAGAAACATAGGGTTGATGTCCAGCCGTCACAACTCCTCGAATTCGATTGGGAATGTCAAACATCCGGTGTGAGATGTTGAAAATGGTGAGGTCCCTACAGGGACCTTGAACATGAGTCTCATAAGCAATAACTCTTCACGGACGCTTGTTAGTATGGCAGCTGATGCTCAAACGACTACCCATCCGGAAGCGGATTGGCACGCGCTTACATCAGACGAGGTACTGGAAGAGTTGGAGTCGTATAGCGACGGCTTATCCAGTGACGAGGTGTTGCAGCGTCGTGAAAAATATGGAATGAACAAGCTTGCTGAAAAGCCTCCTGTTCCAGCGTGGAAGAAATTTCTGGAACAATTTCAAGATCCGATGGTATACCTATTGATTGCTGCTGCAATCATCGCAACTCTATTCCACCCAGAAGAACTGGGGACTCCAATTTTCATTGTATTTGCATTGACTCTGAATGCGTTCTTTGGATATCTTCAGGAGGCAAAGGCCGAAGAGGCGATGAAATCCCTGAAGAAATTGCTCGTCAGTCATTGCGTCGCTATGAGAGATGGAACCGAACACAAAGTCAGTACTGACGAATTGGTAATTGGTGATGTCATTTGGCTCGAAGATGGACTGAATGTACCTGCCGATGTACGTATTCTTGAAGTTCATCAATTGTATATCGATGAGGCCAGTTTGACAGGCGAATCTGATGTTATTCACAAGAATACAGAACCCGTTGACAGTTCCGCCATACTCCAGGAACAATCTAACATGGCATTCATGGGCACCGTGACATCAAGCGGCCGTGCTAAAGCCGTAGTCGTCCGTGTAGGGATGAATACCATACTGGGGGGCATTGCATCTGGTATCACAGACGTAAACACTCCAAAAACACCGCTGGAAATAAAGCTTGAGTCACTTGGTAAGTTCCTTGGATACGTTGCAGTTACCAGTGCTTCGTTATTGTTGCTTCTACATGTCGTTAGCGCATGGTTTAGTGATAGTGGTGAATCAATGTATGAAGTCATTGCTGAGCAATTTCTCATCGCCGTAGCAATATTTGTCGCCATTGTACCAGAGGGTTTGCCCATTATCTTGGTCATTACACTCGCAATGGGAATGCGAAATATGGCCAGACAGAAGGCCATTGTTCGTCGGATGAAGGCCGTTGAAACACTTGGTTCTACCACCATTATCTGCACTGATAAAACCGGGACACTTACTCGAAACCAGATGACAGTTAGGGCATTTTTTGTCAATGGTGAAAGTTACGGCGTTTCTGGACGTGGTTTCGACCCAACTGACGGTAAACTACAGAAATCTGGGAAAAATTTACCAGAAATATCACTCGCAGAATTACACACCGATATCGCCTTCCGTCAGTCCATTGCGACATGTTTGTTGTGTCAAAATTCAAATTTGAATCTTATAGAGGGAACTTGGGAGTCAGTAGGCGACCCCACAGATTCCGCATGTGCAGTTTTTGGGTGGAAATTGAAAGAATCAGTCGATTCATACCGCCGTCGACACCCAAGATTCCGTGAATTCACATTCGATCGAACCCGTAAGCGTATGACTACGATTCACGAATTTGATGGTCAGAGATGGGCCTTTTCCAAGGGGGCGCTAGGTCCATTCATGGGTATTGCAACACACATTTACGAGGATGGTGAAATTGTACCCCTAGAAGGTAAACACAAAGATGCAATTTCTGAAGTCAATCTTGAATATGCTTCCAGGGCGCTGAGAGTCATTGCCTTGTGCGCGCGCAAGATTGGTAACCATGTTGACATTGACGATGCTGAATCCGTTGAATCTGAAATGATTTTCCTTGGATTGGTCGGTATCATGGATCCACCGAGGCCCGAGGTCCCAGATTCAATTGCCAAGTGTCATGCTGCAGGAATTAGTGTGATGATGATTACAGGAGACCAACGTATGACCGCAATGGCTGTGGGTCAAGAAATCGGTATCGTCACCGAAGATACTGACCATATGAGTGGTAAGGAATTACGTGAATGCAGTGATCATGAATTGCAAGATAGATTGGCATCCATCGCTGTTTTCAGTCGTGTTACTCCAGATCAGAAACTTCGAATTGTAGAGCAATTGCAGTCCCAAGGTCATGTTGTTGCTATGACTGGTGATGGCGACAACGATGCACCTGCACTTTCTCAAGCAAATATTGGGGTAGCGATGGGTAATACTGGTACTGATGTTGCACGCGATGCATCAGATATGGTTCTTCAGGATGATAATTTCTCAAACATTGTATCTGCAGTAGAAGAGGGGCGAAAGTTATACCAAAACATACGTAATTTCGTGCGCTATCAAATATCGACGAATGTAGCCGCAGTAACTCTGGTAATTGTTACAACTTTCTTCTTCGGATGGAATCTGCCGTTAACTGCAACTCAGTTACTCGTGATTAATATCCTCATGGATGGCCCTCCAGCTGTCGCACTGGGTATCGAAAAGCGTAATTCCGATGTCATGAATGAGCCACCGCGAGAATTGGACGAATCTTTACCCAATGGAACTGATATGAGTCTGATATTACTCCTTGGAATCGTCATGGTAATTGGTACAGGAGCAGTATTCTGGTTCGCTGGTGGAGGTATTATCAGCGGTGAGCCATGCTTGGAATATGATGGGCGTGTCGAGTCTACTTGGTTCGTAGATGGAGTCTGTAATGAAGAAGCTTGGAAAATCGATGCTGAGAATAGATTTGCCGTTGCACAAACCATGGCTTTTGCAGTCTTCATTTTCTACCAATTGTTCAATGTTTTGAATTGCAGAAGTGTCGATCAGAGCATCTTCAAATTGGGTATTTTCAACAATAGGGCGATAACAATCTCTTTTATCATTAGTGCAACTTTCCTCTTTGCAATGGTACAAGGTGCGAACTACACAGTTCCATTGATTGGGCTGCAAATTGGCGATTTCCTGTCTGTGGTTCCCCTCGAGCCTATTGAGTGGCTGATTGTATTCTCTACAGCATCTAGCGTACTATTCGTAGATGAAGTGCGCAAGAATTTCCAGCGTGTTTCTTCCAATGTATCTGTCAAGAGGTGATCCCCTGAAATCTTGGACGTCCGACGCGAAGAGTTGTGGTTCCAATTCAAATTGGGTGCAAATTCTGGATGATTCATTGGCGCCAACTTCTGAATTTCCAACCGAACTACAAGACATTGTACATTCGATGAGAAACGGCAAAAATTTAACTGTTGTTCAGGGGATTGCTCTGTGGAACTATCATGATCTAAATATCATTGGACACTTGGCGTATATGTCTAAAAAAGCACGTTATGGGAGTCAAGTATACTTCAATTCAAACCTGCATGTCAACCAAACAAATATCTGTACACTTGCTTGTAAATTCTGTGCTTTCCGCAGGGGTAAAAGGGCGAAAGATGCCTATGCGCTCACAGTCACTGAATATCTGAATAGAATACAACCGTACGAAGGTCGTATCGATGAGGTGCACACAGTGGGAGGTTTACATCCTGAATGGGATGTTGAATACTATGAGAAATTATTCTCAGCATCTAAAGAGCACTATCCACACATCCACATCAAATCGCTTTCTGCAGTTGAGGTCAAGCATATTGCCGAAATGAGTGGGTTGTCAACTCGCGATTTACTCAGTCGACTACAGAAATCGGGTTTAGATTCGTTGCCTGGTGGCGGAGCTGAAATCTTGGATGATTCAGTACGTAACATCATTTGTTATGGTAAGGAATCGAGTGATGAATATATTTCCATTCATCGCGATGCACATTCAATTGGAATGCCTACCAATTGCACAATGCTATTTGCAACAATCGAAACTGTTCGTCAACGAATCGAGCACTTATGTAAATTGAGAGACTTACAGAATGAGAGACACGGATTCCAGTGTTTCGTTCCTTATCCATACCTACCTGACAACTCTAGGTTACCCGAAGCACAGCTAGCGAGCGGTTCTGAAATCCTCCGCATGATTGCAGTATCTAGACTCATGTTGCACAATATACCCCACATCAAGGCATACAGAATGAACATCGGTGACAAAATATCTGAGTTGGCATTACACTTCGGAGCAGATGACTTCGATGGAACTGTAGGGCATGAGGAAATCATGCATGAGGCCGGTTCTAGCACAAATCTCAGTTATTCAAAAAAGCAACTTACTCGTTTCATCACTGATGCAAAAGGCATACCTGTACAGCGTAATTCAATTTACACTAAATTTCGGAGATTCGACGATGATGATGGCCATTCACAATTCATCAGTCTACCAGTTCTCACATCGGGGGCTGTTCAATGAATCGCTGGGAACAAATCTTGGGTAAAGTATCGTTTGTCAATTGTGATCCGCTATTTCATGAATTACCAGAACCATGGGAAATCCTGCATGCTCCTCCATCCTGGTTAACGGGCCACGTTTTGCGAAAGGACTGTCTTTTGGCTCCAATACCTACAGCTGATTTTGCGAAAAATTCCGATAAACTACAACTGCTACCGAATATATGCATCGCATCCGATGGAGCTGTTGGTTCAGTTCTGCTGTTTGGGAATACCGACCCCACAATGATGCGTGATATCGCCTTACCCACTGATTCTGCAACTTCCAGAAAACTCTGTATGTGGCTGCTAAAACAAATGGGACTTAATCCTCGACCTGTTGATATGGGCCCTGATTTAGGACAAATGCTTGATAGATGTGATGGCGCTTTATTGATTGGTGATCGGGCACTAGACGAAGCCGCTAGACATCCTGAACTGGTACGTATGGATCTCGGACAAGCTTGGAAAGATTTGACAGGATTCCCAATGGTTTTTGCAGTTTATGCGGCAAGAAAAGACGCTCCTATTGAAATGCTCAAGGAGGCACATAACATGTTACTACGTCAATTAAACGATTTTGAACAATCAGATGATGTACGTCAAAATGTAATTCAGGCCACATCGAAACGCAGTGGATTTTCTGCTGAACGTATTGACACATACTTCGGTGAAGTAATCAATCGCTTAGATGATTATGGAATGAGTGGATTAAATCATTTCTTGACTGAAGTATGCGGCGTGGGAGATTACCAGTTCATTCAAACGACTAGTCATTAGATTTTTTTCGGCGCACTCGTCGGCGTTTCTTTGATTGCTCTTCAGGTTCTGTGGTGATAAATGTGAGGGCGTCATCCATCTGCTCATCCTCCTCTGTATTGGTTACATCAGCTGAAGCAGTTTCAGAATCACCAATTAGGTGCGTGAACTCTACCGTTCCTTCATTCGTGCTCTTGGGTTCTGAATGAGATGTTTTACGGACCTTACGAACTGTGACATTCTCTTCTTGCAATTCCAAATCAGCCATAACTGCAGCTGGTGGTTTTGGCTTTCTTTTTAGATCATTTTTAACAGCTGTCGGAGGTTTAGGTTGACGCTTTTTCTTTGATGGAATCTCCATATCTTCATCCCATGCTGCAGCATCATCTACCAATTCTTCCCAATCATCATCAAACTCATCGTCTTCAGCATCAAGATCTGAAAAATCCACACGATTTGTTCGTCTAACGATCGCTGTAAAGGCCAGGCTACCAATACAAATAATGACAAAGAATACAGCATACCAGTAATCAACAACAATGTCAATCACTGACTCAATTTCAGTCGGTTTAGATTCAGGCGGTGTAATTACCAATATTTCCAAGTCAGCATCTCTGCGGTCCCAAATTTCCTCTACATGTGTCATCCCACTTATGTCATCGATTTCTACACGAATCGGGAACGTGTGCACCACTTGAGCTATGGACGATGATGGAAGCAGTAACCCATTCAACAGGCTCATGTTATACGGGGCTGTTAAGCTAGAGGTTGAAACTCCAGTGAGTATCCATGTAATGGAAATACGTGTCCCACTATCGCTGCTTCTGGTCGCATAGAGTCCAGAATCAATTTTACAAGTGACAGTGTTCGCTATGAATGTGGAATTTTCGAATTGTAAGTGGTTCATCCAACGTGATTTAATCTCACTTTCACTATATTCTGAGCACATTGAAAATAGGTAGTCATCATACTCTGCCTGGTCGACCCGTGAAGGGTCACTGATTGAATCGGCGACAAGTTGTCTAATGAATGCACTCTGTTGCCCATCGAGATGTATAGTGTCACGAATTACCACGTCATTCCCGTTCAAATCAATTCGAACATTGCGCATGAATTTAGGGTCGGGCTTGAGATAACAGTTGTTCCCAGAGGAGCATATATTGTCGTATACATCAAGTATTCCGTCACCATCATCATCATCATCTATCTGGTCGGGTAGATTATCTTGGTCCGTGTCAATTGAGGATGGAATTTCTGATTCATGGGGCACCATATCAGTGTAGATCGCGATGTAATGAGAATTGGTAGCGACTGCCACATGATTCATAGATGGATGCAACGCAAATTGGATTGATTGATGTGGTAGGTATAATGTTCGTTCTACTTGAATAGGCAATGTAGATGCATTGATGAATTCTAGATGTCTTGGGGTTGAATTAATTTCATCAACTAGAATTACCAATGTATTACTCTCACGTACAAATTCAACCTGTGATGCAGAATTGCTGATATCAAATTGTCCTGAATATGAGAATGTTTGATCGTAATTTCTCAAGTATACTGATCCTCCACCAATCCAGGTCATTACACCCCCATCTGGAGAGAATGAGCAATCAACAATGGGGTCATTAGTTTCCCATCTTGAAATTTCAGTTTGATTGCTTCGTTCCCACAAAATTACGATACCATCGTCACCACCACTTAGCAAGTGTTGCCCATTATGGGAATGATCAATACAATTGATGTGTCCATTATGTATCGATGGATATTGTATTTCCATATCCAAATTGGAACCTGTTCCTATATCAATATGCCATTCTGCGATAGATCCATCTTCCGTTGCAGTTGCAAATAATGTATCATCTGGTGATACACTAATCGAATCAACATCTTTACCATCTTCAGTGTGTTTAGCGCGTGTATAATCTCCGTTAATCATACGTTCAAAAACAACCGTACCCGGTGTATTGGGTAATTCGCTTTCCATGCCTATAATCAGATGACTGGCATTCGAGGTGAATTCAAGAGATAAAACCGGGAAATCAACTAGAAACTCTTGGAATACCTCCTGAGTAACTGCATCCGAAATCAGAATCGCGTTTTTATGGCCACTTGCCAAAACATCACCGATTGGGCTGTAAGATACAGAAGTGGCCATGGTATATTCAGATTCAGCAGTCCCGGCCCAACCAAGGCCAGAACTGGCTGAAGAATAAGGGACCAGTATCATTACGATGACTGCAAAAACCGCTGTCAGAACCGGTCTAGATTCCGCACGACTCAATTTGCCCACAGTCCTATGGTGTCTAGTAAACACAAAGCCATTTCGCAGAATAAACATCAATGATATTGGAATTCCTTACTTTGTACCCATTCCAACAAATCAATCGCGACCTCGCAGGATTCTGAAATAACTGGCTCAGGGTCATCGACGAATCTAGCAAGCGTATCCATTGCAGTTCTATCGCCGATTGCTCCCAATGCTTCTGCAGCCTCATGTCGCACCATCAAATCTTCAACCTCATCACTGAGACGTTCAATCAGCATAGGCACTGCGTGTGAATTTTGCATCTGGCCAAGCACGTATGCAATTTCATGCTTCAAAAGAGCGCTATCGGAATCAAATGCTGCACACAATGCGTCAACTGCGTCATTGCCACCTTTATTTCGTAGAGCAAATAATGCCCGCATGCGCTGAAACATTCTTTCATTTTCATTGCAAAGTATGCCTCTCAGCTCCTCGGTTTCAGAGATTTTACTTGGGGGTGCGGGGTCAACGGAATCAAATGGACTGCTGATCGGGATTCGCTGATTGTCCAAACCCTCACCTCGAGCCAATAAAATCGATACTAGATGTATCAAATGAAGGATCAATCATACCCAATTGTTGGCCATCATGCAAGAATTTTCGAATGCTAGATCGCCCATCATCACCATAGTCAATGGTTCTTTCATTCACGTACATTTGTACGAACTTTGAATTTGTTTCTTCATCAATTCCACGGCCCCACTTGATTGCAAATTCTAGTGCAGCATCCGGGTTACGAATACTATGTTCGATCGACAAACGCACCCACTCGGTAATTTTCTCACAAGCTTCACTACCTAAATCACGACGAACAACATTACCACCCAATGGCAAAGGCCAGCCGTGATTGTTTTGATTCCACCAGATACCTAAATCTAGAATCAGGTTTAGTCCATGTTGTTCCCAGGTCAACTGTCCCTCGTGAATGATGACTCCAGAATCGAATTCTCCCGATTCAATTCTGGGGATGATTTCATCGAATGGTACGATTGCAGTTTGTACATTACCACATGCTAATTTGAGGGCTAAATGTGCGCTTGTTTTCTCTCCAGGTATTGCAATGGTTCGTGAACATGCTTCTTCCAGTGTCATGGGTGTTTTTGATACAAGCATAGGTCCATATCCCTCACCCATTGAAGCACCACAGTTCATTAGAGCATATTTATCGGCGATTTCTGGATATGCATGGATGCTAACAGCACTAACTTCGTATTCTCCTGCATGCGCTTTCTGATTCAGTGTTTCAATGTCTAGCAGTACGTGTTCAAATCGATACCCGGGGGTGTCAAATGCGCCTGTAGTGAGAGCGTGAAACATGAAAGCATCATCGGGATCTGGGGAGTGGCCAACACGAATAGTGCGAACATCATGAGTATCTTGCATGGCCTCCCGTGTGACATTCCACATTTCATTGGTTCGGCATGAAAGACTCATCTTCTACACTGACCTTAAGTGCCTGATATTTCTGCCACTTATGAGTCACATGGTCGACAAGTCGAGATTGGCAATTTCCAAAGGTCAATTGGGTCCAGTTTGCGATGTTTGCGGTGTCCTCATGACTTTTGGTGAATCACTCACAATTGACGACAAATATGTTTGTGCTAGTTGTTATGAAGAATTAACAGGTACAACTTCATCTACGGATTCTAACCCTAATCCCGGTTTGCGTATGCAATGAGCGTTGTATTCAATAGCCGCCGACTTACCCATTCAATCGGGTGGTAGTCTGAGTGTCGGATGGTCGAAATATGCCTTCAAATTCGCAGAGTACTACAATAATCGAGCGATTGAAGACATGTGGATACCGCCTCGCCTTCGTACTCGTGAATGGATGTTCATAGGTTTTGATGATCGCCCACCTGAGAGACATCGTGGATTTCGAAAACCACGTGATCTAATGGCCCATGTTGTCCGAAAAATCCCCAGTAATTGTTTCTATTCCACGGCATATTACAATGATCCAAATCAGCGTAAAATGAAGGACAAAGGATTGCAAGGTGCAGATTTAATCTTTGACTTGGATGGTGATCATTTGCCTGGTGTTACAGACGGTGATTTCCCTGCGATGATTCAAGTGATACAAGAGCAAGCACATCAATTGTGGTATGATTTCCTTGAACCTGAGTTTGGATTCAAAGAAGAATATTTGCAAGTTACATTTTCTGGGCACCGTGGATTTCATTTACATTACAGGTCCCCTGATATTTGGCAACTAGATTCTCCCGCACGTCGTGAAATAGTATCACACATTCGAGGTGAAGGTGTTGATATTGGCGTTCTACTGAACGGTCCAGATTGCGCTTGGAAACGTAGAGTCGTTTCTGGAGTGGATTCAGTTATATCGAAACTAGATGAAGCACATCAGGACAATATAGATGGCAAAAAAGCGCTTCATCAGCTTAAGGAAATCGTCGATTCACGGATTGGTATGCCCGGTTATGTCGGGCCCAAGAGATGTGGCACTGACATGCTCAAAGCTGTAGCTGAGCGTGTACAAGATACGAGTCGACGCAAGCGCCTGATAGAAAGTTTCCAAAAGGATGGGTCAGTTACTCAATTAGGTGGACCCAAAGGTGGTAGCCAATATGACAACGTATTCACGGAATTGGTCAAGGGTGACAATTCAATTGTCTTGGGTAAAGCTGGTGAAACTGACGAAGTCGTCACCATTGATCTCAAACGAGTTATACGTTGGCCAACAAGCCTGCATGGAAAATCTGGTATGAAGGTCGTAGAATTACCGCTGTCAAGATTAGATCCAAATCAAAAAAACTCATTCGATCCACTTAATGAAGCCATTCCATGGAAAAAATCCTCTCGTATGGAAAAAGTACGAGCAATACGTTCAGACGTTGTTTATCGTATTCGTGAGTCACACGGTGTATTATCAGAAGGCGAAATTTATGATGTGGATGAAGCAACTGCGACATTTTTAGTACTCAAGAAGTGGGCTGAACCTGTGACTTAACCTCGCACCAACTTCGTTGGTGTTGAATTGTACTAGCGCATACGTTAAAGGCAACTGCAGAGTCAAGCGTGATACGGTGGGGCGTAGCATGTCTGATGAAGATAGTAATTCGACCCCCCCTCCACCCCCATTACCAAGTGGTACTGAATTGCCAGCACCTCCTCCCATGCCTGCTCCTCCGGCCCTCCCCACACCTCCGCCTATGCCCGATTTGGCTGGTGCGCCACCACCTCCTGCACCGGCTTTCATAACTCCTGATACACCCGTGCCTGGGGTGCCTGCCCCTCCACCTATGCCTCAAATGCCTGCACCACCACCCATGCCCGAGTTGGCTCCACCACCACCCATGCCCGAGATGCCAGCGCCTCCTCCCATGCCTGAGATGCCAGCGCCTCCTCCTATGCCTGAGATGCCAGCGCCTCCTCCCATGCCTGAGATGCCAGCGCCTCCTCCTATGCCTGAGA
>Ga0163179_10000556_pt1 | contig 26801 bp, 19 predicted proteins | sample AtlANTMetagenome_FD_109643 | JGI IMG/M metagenome (GOLD analysis project Ga0163179, IMG submission 109643) | Marine eukaryotic phytoplankton communities from the Atlantic Ocean - Atlantic ANT 2 Metagenome | ecosystem: Environmental > Aquatic > Marine > Oceanic | place: North Atlantic Ocean...
GACTTGTGCAAGCGCCTCACCTGCTCCCGGCAACCTAAGGCTCCAGATCCGTCCCGTTCCAAAATCGCCAAAAACATACTGACCGGTCAACTTCGAACCCGACGCACGCCAAAAATCGCCTCCTGTCACACTGATACCCTCATCGCGACCGTAGGCATAAACAGGGTCAATAAGCCCCTCGGTAGGACAATTCTCTTCTGGCTCAAAACACCGATCGGCTTCGCGGATTTTCCAACCCAGGTTTCCACCACTCGGCACAATGCTGATCTCTTCACGAAGGTTCTGTCCCACATCAGCGACGACCAGGCGCTGATCAGGTGAAAAGGCCAAACGCCACGGGTTCCGCAGCCCGATCGCGAACAACTCATCACGCGCACTGGGATTGTCGAGAAAAGGGTTGTCTGGCGGAATCGAATACGGGCTTTCTTCGGTCGCTTGCACATCAATACGGAGTATGGCGCCGAGTAGCGTGCCCGCGTTCTGCCCATGGCCATGCGGATCGTTACGCCACCCGCCATCTCCCATGCCAATGTAGAGCATCCGGTCCGACCCAAATAGCAGCTGTCCCGCGTTGTGATTTCCGTACGGCTGCGCGACCTCCAAAAGCACGCGCTCCGAGCCAGCGAGACCCGTAGAACTATCCACCAGCCACTCTGCAATGCGAGAGACATCTTGCCCATTCACGCGGGGCGTGCAGTGCGTATAAATTTTCGGCGTTTCGGGCCAATCCGGATGAAAAGCCAAGCCCAGAAGACCTTGTTCGGCCTGTGTCTGCGTTTCGACCTTCAAAAGGTCTTGAAGTTCGCCGGACTCGACATTCAGCCATCGCGCGATGCCGTCTTGTTCTACCACTACGATCCGCGAAGCGTCACCGGGGACCTGCTGTAGGTCTGTGACCCGAGAGAAGCCCGAGGCGACCGCTTCTAACTCAACAGAAATACGCGCACGCTCCACATCCAACCCATCAAAAACCGGCTTCAAGCGCTGCGCTTCTTCCGTTTCGGGGTAGTCCGGAGTCGCCACATTCACCAGCGTATGGCGTACATCCGTACATCCCACCATGACGCCCGAGACCATCAAACCAAACAACACGAACTTTCGACGAAAACCCATTGGTGTCACTCTCCGAATCGAAGATAATCGAACGCCGCTTTGGAGTCCGCCATCTCAACACACTCCCTCAACGACGCCCCCTTGGTGGAGATGGCGCCGCAAAGACGCCGCCTGATCACTGGTGCGCTTTTAGTTGGGACGAGCCTCTCCAGCATGGAGGTGATGGTCGTCGGCCCCGCGATGCCTAACGTCGTCAACGACCTGGGCGGCGCAGGCCTATACCCCTGGGTGTTCACGACTTACCTGGTCGGCCAAACAGTCACCGTGCCGATCTACGGCGCGATGGCGGACCGGATCGGGAGAACGGCGACCTACCTAATCGGTGTCACGCTGTTCTTGACCGGTTCGATATTGTGCGCCCTATCGCCTTCTATGGAGTGGATGGTGGCCTGCAGGGGGCTCCAAGGCCTGGGATCTGGGGCCTTGGTCCCGATGACCATGACCATCTTTGGAGACCTGTATGGCGTCGCGGACCGTACCAAAATGCAAGGCGCATTCTCCTTGGTCTGGGGCCTCTCATCACTCTTAGGGCCACTTGTCGGAGGCGTGATCACCGAATGGTGGCACTGGAGCGGGATCTTTTGGATCAATGTGGTGCCTGGAGGTATCGCCGCGCTAATCATCGCGACGCAGCTTCCCTTTTCTATAGGGCGTCAGGCCCAAAAGGCGAAAAAGACATCCGTAGCCCAGAGCTTGGGCATCCTGGCACAAAACCGAACGCAGCAGACCGTCTGGATCACAGGGTGTGCGCTGGGCGCGGTGATCTTCGGGATCACCGCGTATCTGCCCGTGTGGGTGAAAGCGGTCGAAGGGGGTGGGCCCATCGACGCAGGTCTCGCGATAATCCCGCTGTCCGTCGCCTGGACCATCGCGGCGATCGTTGCTGGCCGTATGGTCACGCGAACAGGATTTCGTCCCCTGGTGGCTTTGGGCACGTGCTGCGTATGTATCGGTACGAGCCTGTGCGTCGCCTTCCCGATCACCCGGCTCGGCCTAGTTCTTGTAGGCGTCGGAATGGGATTCACGATCTCTACATTCACAGTCGCAGCCCAAGAGTCCGCCCCGAAAACCCTACGGGGCACAGCCACGAGCTTGACCAGCTTCGCCCGAAGCCTGGGAGGTATGTTCGCGATCCCGGCCTACGGTATTTTGGCGGGCTTTGATCCCTCCACACCGGAGTTAAGCGCGATCTTAGGACTTCAAGACGGGCTCTTACGCGTATTCTGGTCAATAGCGATAGCCGCGACCATCAGCGCAGTCGTGGTGGGTCTGTTCTTCCCGAGTCAGGCTGCTTTCGTCAAACAAAGCCTTCGGGACAAATCCAACTGATCCGGTACCGGGAACCGCTCGTGCGATGTGGTGTCTCACTGTGCATGGGAGGTCCCTATGCGACACAAACGACGCCAACTCAAAACGGCGACGCTCGATATGATCCCAATGATGAACCTTTGTAGTGTGCTGATACCACTGGTACTGATGGCATATGTACCGGCACTCTCGGTCATTGATACCAAGCTTCCAGGAATATGAAACGGCGAACATCATCTCCATGATGAAGACCAGGTCCTGGTCCCAACCGTATCGCTGAACGACAAGGGATTGTCACTCTCCCTTCCTGATCATGATCCCCAGCACATCGACAAGATCCATGAGCTCACCGCGATGCTGAACGGCCTACGCGGCCAACACACCGTCAACGGGAGTTGGATTCTAAAGGTCGCGCCTGAGCGCTCCTACGAAGACATGATCTCGACGATAGATGCTGCGCAGGCTGCGGAATTCGACAAGTTCACCATCGCTGGCGACGCGCATTCGTAAACCGAACAAACTGACCTAAAAGTCAGCGGCCACTCGCACACCAAAGACCTGGTTGTAGGCCTGATAGAGCCCGTTTCCACTCGCGCTAAACGGCATAGATGGTGAGAAGCGTTCGTCGACATAATCCGGAGAATCTTCCGGAGCGTTTCTGGCCGAATTCGTGATCTCACGACCATGCACTTGGTAGTAGGTGTAAGAGAGCCCCAGCACCAAGTTGTCCGACAGATACCTCCGTGCACCCACTCCAAACCCGATGGTGTCGTAGTCGAGGTTTGTAGCGGTCACCGCAAAGTCCGGTATGCCGTGGTGGTTGTACGCTACCCGCGCGCCAAGCCAGGTCTTAGCATCGTAGTCGTAGCCCATGTGCGTCGCGAAATTGTAAGCACTCTCAACCCGACGGGGCGAATAAATGTCTTCATCCACCTCGATAGTGATCCCATCGGCTTGGCCGATCGGATCGCCATCTTCGGAGAGTACGTTGATGTACAGGTCGCCGTCCTGACCGCTGCAGCAATCTCCCCAAGCCCAGTATTCCAGCACCCAACCGACGCGCAGCTTTTCGGTGAACTGCGCCGCTATACCCAACTTTGTGATCGCGGGCAGCGGCATCTCGGCGGTGAAGACACCGGGTGCGGTGACTCCACCCAAAAAATCAGGTGCGTCTACGGAGACATCACCGGCGACACTCCAAGTCGACGGCGCGACATAGCTCAGACCAATCTCCATGCCCTCTTCGATCTCATAAAGGGCGCCAGCACTCCAAGTGGTATGGCTTCCCGTGCCCTGAGCCGACAAATAAACATCGTAAGAGTAGGCCGCGTCGCCCCCGAAGCCGAGGCCTTCTGTGCCGATCGGGTCAGAGGCCTGCAACGCATCAAAGATATCGACGTTGTACGAAAAACCCGCGCCAACGGAAAGCGCCTCAGTCAAACGATAGGCCAACGTTGGCATCGCCGCGATACTGATGACCTTACTGTCAATCCCTGCGTAGCGCTGATGCCCCGTGTATGGCGGAGGGTTCGACTCTACGCCCGTGTAATCACCGCCCCCCATAAAGTGCGGCGTGATGCCGATGCCTGCGACAAGCTTGTCCTCGATCACCTCGTAGGTGCCTCCAAGAAAGAAGACCGGGACGACGAGTTCTGCGACAGAGAGCGCGTAGGGCTCACCGGTATTGGGGTCAATGCCATCATTTCGTGTCGCGATCACTTCATTCCGCACGTCAGCGGCCTGGACATCCAAGACGAAGTCGAAGCCCTTGAGATGGGCGATCGCAGCCGGGTTGTGAAAGATGGACACCACGTCCTTGGTCACAGGTCCAGCGTCTACACCCCCAATAGTCGCAGATGGCGCGATAGACGCCGCAGTGGCGAGTGAGGGGAACACAGCTACCGCAACAACGAGTGAACGAATCATCAAAAGCCTCCGAATCTCCGCAGTCTAACCGGATCCCTACCAACGATACCGTTGGGGCGCTCGACGTCGAACATTCATAGGCAAAAACTGCGATATGCTGTGTCCCAACGTGAACTCTCGGAGACCGAGTATGGAACGCCTCCAATACATCGCTGCCATTCCGTTGATCTGTTTGCTCGCTTGTGGTGGCCAGTCCTCAGACGACACCGCGCCCGACCCAGGTGATAGCGACAGCGGACAGCCCGGGACAAACACAGGCTTCGCAGTCTCCGGGACGATCCAAGATTACAACACCGACGAGACAGCTGACGGTACGGGATTATGCGTCAGCATCGTCGACCCGACGGGCGCTATCGCCGGTGGTAAATACGTTGTATTAGCCTCTACAACCGCCAATATTGACGGCACATTCGAGGTCACAGATATCGTCACCTCAAGCGCCTTTGGAATCTTGATGCTGGTGGCCTCCTGCGACGGTGACACCAGCAACGTCATGTACTCCGCGTCAGGCATCGCACTGGAGTCCTACCAAAACCTCGGAGGAGGTGACGCTATCGTCGATCGCACGGCTTGGGTCATCAAAGACGGGTACGGCGGCACGCTCGACACAGACTTGGCCACAGCCGGCTACACCGGCGCGAGCCTCACGACAACAGGAGCGCTCATCGGCTACGTAGACGATAACGCCGAAGCCCCCTTGGACAACGCCACCGTCTCCTGCGACAACTGTGTTGCGGAGACGTTTTACTGGGGCGAAGGCGAGACGACATTCGCCACCGCCGGCGCCACGAACACCGCTACAAACGCCAATGCGGGCGCCAAATGGATCATCCCAGGAGCGCCCATATTTACCTACCACGCCGACGCAGAAGGCTACGCCTTCGAAACGCTCCTCGCCGGTACAATCGCTGAAATGGCGGTATTCGTCGCATTCAGCGCCGAATAGCCGCCTGTTTCTCCACGCTTGCGAGACTGCTTCCAATGCAAAGGTGCCACAACACGCCAAACAAATGGGGAGCGCTCGCGTTCGCATGCCTGCTCATGGGCTGCACAGCGCCACCTGCCCCTTCGATCAACGCACCGCACCTTTGGACCGACAGCGATGGCCGCACAGTCCTGCACCGAGGGATGAACCTCAACAACCAAGCGAAGCGCGCGAGTGATGGATACACCCACGGAAGATCTACAACGGAACTAGCCCACCTTGTCTCCCACGGATTCACGGCCATCCGACTTCTGACCTTCTGGGAGGCGGTCGAGCCCGAACGCGGCGTCTATGACGAGGCCTATCTCGACCAACTGCGTTCAGATATCGCGGCACTTGAAGCCCTTGGCCTCGACGTGATCGTCGACCTCCATCAAGACGTGTACGGCGAGGGTTTTTCTTCTACTGGCTTCCCAGATTGGACCTGTGCCGCAGAAAATTACGAAAACTTCGTCGCGAGTGAGGTCGACTGGTTCTTCAACTACTTCAACCAAGGCGTGCTGGACTGTTTCGATAACTTCTGGGCTGATGATGCACTCCAGGCCGACTACGCAGCGATGACAGCGCACTTGGTCAACGCCGTTCACGAAAGCCCGGCCGTCGTCGCCATCGACGTGATCAACGAGCCCTTTTGGGGCACCATGAGCATCGAAGACCACGAAACGCTCACGCTGCCGCGCTTCTACGAAACGGTCGTTGAGACTGTGCGTGAAGTCGACGAGGACATTCGGATCTGGTTGGCGCCATCAGCAGGAAGCAACATCACCTATGAAGCGCTGTTGGATTTGGACGCGCTTAGAACGTCTGCTCCCATAGCGAGCGCACCGCACTTCTACCCTCCGAATATCGAAGTGGACGCGCCCTACGATGACGACTTCACCGAAGAGGCGTACATCTTAGACGGACTCGCGGACCACGCGAATGATTATGGCGTCCCCTTGGTCGTTGGAGAGTTCGGGATTTGGACCGACTACGGCAACGAATCGGACTACGTCCAGAACGTGCTCCGCCACATCGAGGCGCGAGGAAATCACAGCTTTTACTGGTCCTACGATGCCGGAAGTCGTGTGCTGAACGATGACGGAAGCCCTGGCAGCCTGCTGGAAGCCTACCTTGCCCCCTTCCCGCACCGGATCCCCGGGGTGTTTTCCCACGTAGACCTCGACGGTACTGCGCACTTCGACCTGTCCGGAATGGGAGAGCTCGTATTCATGACGCCACAGGGCGCGGGGGACTGTGAAATCGAGGGTGCGGACGTCCTTTCACTCGACTTTCAGGCCCCGAGACTGACCGCGCAACTGGAAGGCGACGGTCCAGTGTCGGCGCTTTGCTGGTAGCTTAGTGGCTATGAAGCCATACCTGGTCGTAGACTGCTACATCGATCACCCGGGGGGAGCAGACAACTTCCTCCCGCGGCTAACGAACCGTAAGTACCAATCTGTGTGGGCGTCTACGTCTCCATGTCCTACAGACGCAACCCAATACGCCGGGCTTTTCATCAGCGGTTCTCGAGCATCCGTCACTGATCAAGCGCCATGGCTCGAACGCATCTACGCGTTGCTGCGCTCCGCATATGAACACGATGTCCCCACGCTCGGGGTGTGCTTCGGACACCAACTCCTGGCCGAGGCAATCTGCGGTCCGGGGACTGTTCGACAGGCACCACTTGGTGAAGTGGGCTTTTACGACATTGAACGTACCGTAGACGACCCACTCTTCAGCGGCTTTCAGCAACAATTCCGAACCTTCTGCACACACTTCGACGAGGTCACCCCGGACTCACCGGGCCTCCAAATCCTGGCACACACGCCCCGCTGCCCGATTCAGGCCTACCGCGTCGGACAAAAACCATTGTGGGGTGTTCAGTTTCACTGCGAGATGCAGCCAGAAGAGACGAAGACACTCACTTGGGCGCGAATAGAAGCCCACCCAGAACTTGAGACCACCCCCGAAAAGGAATGGGAGCGGTTTGTTGACTGCACCGCCATCGGCGACCGGTTGATCAACAACTTCCTGCAAGAGGCCGAAGGGTGAAAAGAGATGCGAGCCTCTGGGTTCGAAACGGACGACTCGAGGACCGTGTCGTCGATATGGAGCTACGCAATGGCTTCATCACGCAGATCGTTGACGCTGGCGCCTCTCCTGTTCGTGCGAAGGGCTTAGACGCCCAAGGCGGGCTGCTTTCCCCGCCGTACGCGGATCCGCACATCCACCTCGACGCAGCACTACTCGGTGCAGACTACCCCAATCAGTCGGGCACCCTTTGGGAAGGCATCGCCAACTGGGCAAAAGCCAAAACAAAGCTGACACGCGCCGACACCTTACGGAGAGCCACCCAAGTCTTGCGCTGGTGTGTCGCACACGGCACGACCTCAGTGCGATCGCACGCCGATACCGGCTGCACCATCGGGGTTGACGCGCTTTTAAGCCTGCGCCAAGAGGTCGCAGACTGGTGCACATTAGAGGTCGTGGCCTTCCCTCAAGATGGCATTTACACGGGCAGTGGAAGAGAGAAAGCGTTGAGGCGCGCTGTAGAGGCAGGCTGCGACGCCGTCGGCGCGATCCCGCACTACGAACGCACCACAGCGGAAGGCACCACATCACTACGTCACATCTTTGAATTGGCGGCAGAATTCGGCTGCAAAGTCGACGTACACTGCGACGAAACCGACGACCCAGGCTCTCGACACCTCGAAACCCTGTGCGCGCTCACCATCGACCACAAACTTCAAGGACGGGTAGTCGCCGGCCACTGCACAGCGATGCATTCTTACCCCACAGCCTATGCGGACAAGGTGATCGGCTGGGTGGTAGAGGCGCAAGTACAGGTCGTCGCCAACCCACTGGACAATATCGTCCTGCAGGGCCGCTTTGACGACTATCCCAAACGTCGAGGGATTACGCGCATCCCGGAATTGCTCGCGGCCGACGCACATGTCGGCATCGGGCATGACTCGGTGATGGACCCCTGGTACCCGCTCGGCACGGGAAACCTTTTAGATGCCGCATCCATGCTAATTCACGTCTGCCAGATGACCTCGGTAGCCGAAATAGATCGCGTTTTTCGTATTGTCACCGAAGACAATCACCGCCCCTTTGGGCGCAGTCCTCGCTTGGTTGTTGGAGAGCCTGCAGATCTTCTCGTGCACACCTCCGACTCGCCAATAGAAGTACTTCGAACTCGAAAACCGCCAAGATGGGTCCTCCGCGGCGGCGACATTGTCGCCGAAACAACCGCCGGTGAATCGCGTGTATGTGGTCGGTTAGTTCGCTGGTCGTGAAGAAGTCCAGCTCTCGCACAGGTCGAGATCTCGACCTATAGTAGGACACCTTTTTCCTATAGAGAATCGATCGTGCTCCCCAGAACACTGCTCATCGCGACTTTCGGCCTGACGCTGGGCTGTACATCAAAAAGCCCGGACACCGCGACACCGACATCACCGCGGGACACGGCCATAGAACAAGTACCCGGTGCTGAAGGCGTGCACAGTACTGACGGGAATTTCGATCCCGACCACGTGGTTCAGATCGAGTTCAACATGTCGGAAGAAGACTGGGACGCCCTCCGATTGGAGAAAGAGACCTTCGTGACCGCGCTATCGGGAGACTGCATGTCCGAGCCGATCGGTGGCGACTACACAGACTTCTCGGCGTCGATCTCAATGGACGGAGAGACCCTAGACAATATCGGTATCCGAAAGAAAGGCCTTATCGGATCGCAAAGCACGACTAAGCCGTCCTTGAGCATCAATCTCGACGAGTACGTCGAAGGTGCAGAACTCTTCGACGTAGACAACCTGACGCTCAATAATGGCGTGCAAGACCCCGCGCTTATGCGGCAATGCCTCGTCTACGACCTTTTCGATAAAGCGGGGCTTCCAAGCCCTCGCTGCAACTTCGCCCGAGTCTCAATGAACGGCGAAGATCTCGGAATCTACATTCACGTTGAGCCGGTGAAGCCCTCAATGCTTCGCGATCATTTCGAGAGTGATGAAGGCGACCTTTACGAAGGCGCGCTGAGCGACTTCCATGCGGACTGGTACAAAACCTTTGATCCGGACACGCGCGAAACCGATACCGAAATGACCGGGATCCAGGCCCTGGCTGCGGCGCTAACAGAAGAAGACGCCATTCTCGATGTACTCGCGGAACATGTAGACGTAGACCGGTTCTTCACCTTCTGGGCGATGGAAACCATCGTTGGGCACTGGGACAGCTACACAGGAAACCGAAACAACTTCTTCGTGTACGACGACCCGGCGACCGACACGTTCGTGTTTATTCCCTGGGGCGCCGACGGTGTGATGAATATCAACAACGGCACCGGTCAGATTTTCTCTGCATCCATTCTCCCAAACCTACTTCTAAAAGACACAGAGGCGAACGCGCTATTTGAGAGCCGACTCCTCGAATTGCTCGACACCGTATGGGACGAAGACGAAATCAACAGCGAAATCGACAGGATGGAAGCGCTGCTCGAAACCGAACTCGGAAACGACGACCTAAGCCAAGCCATCGATGACCTGCGTATTTTCGTCTACCTTCAACGCGACGCCCTAGAAGACTCGCTCCCGGCCAGAGCCGACGACCTCGGGTCGCCAGGCTGCCTTAAAGAACGCGGCGCTATCGCCGCAACATTCCAGACCGAATGGGGTTCTAACGAAAGCGACGACGGCTGGAATTCACAAGGCGAGCTCGACCTTTCAATCAGCTGGTACGGCGAGGCGCTCGAGCTGTTCAGCAGCGGCGTGATCGCTGGCGTAGGAGACGACGGCGACGGCGACATGCTGGCGTTTCTGTCCTCGCTGGACCCCATGGGCTCAGCGTATTTTCTTTCCTACTTCGTCTTTGAGGCCGCAACCCTCACAGAAGGCGCCTCATACGCGTTCGACGACGCACTCACAGGATACCTGCTGTATACCGAACCCGCGTACGGAGGTGCTTGGGGCATCGCCGCCTATTTAGGGGACGGCACGGTGCAGTTCGATAGCCTCTCAACGGAACCTGGTGGCACCATAAGCGGCACGCTAACGACCTCAATTTATGTCTGGGAGCTCGCCGAATAGTACGAAGCGCGCGAGCGTATGCCTCCGCGTTATAGCCCGCTATATTTCGCTTCCCATGGGACGTATCCATGACGGCTATTCAAACGACTATTTCTCCAATTGACGGAAAGGTCCTCGTCGAGCGCCCGCTCGCGACCCCTACCGAAATAGACGCGACGCTTCAGCGCGCCCAACGGGCCCAATACGACTGGCGCCGTCGCCCTTTAGAGGAGCGTATAGAGGCCGTTCGCGTCTTCGTGCATGCGTTTTCGTACTACCAAGAAGAGGCCGCCCCCGAGATCAGCCAACAAATGGGGCGCCCCATTCGCGATAGCCCAGGCGAAATAGCCGGGTTCATCTCTCGTGCTCAGACGATGATCGCGTTGGCTCCCGAGGCGCTGGCAGACCTCACGCCTCCCCCACAGCCTGGCTTCCAACGCTTCATCCGCCGCGAACCACTTGGCGTCGTGCTGGTCCTGGCGCCGTGGAACTACCCCTACCTGACAGCTGTAAACAGCGTCGTTCCAGCGCTGCTCGCAGGAAATGCGATCGTGCTGAAACACTCTGACCAGACGCCGCTCTGCGCAGAGCGCCTGACCGCGGCCGCAAAGATGGCCAACTTACCCGAGGGCCTATTTGCTCACCTTCACGCCTCGCATGAAGATGTGGCCAAAATGGTCGGCGATGCACGCGTAGACTTTGTCTCGTTCACCGGCTCCGTCGAAGGGGGCCGGGCGGTACACCGGGCTTCTGCGGGGCGATTCATCGCGGTCGGTTTAGAATTAGGCGGCAAAGACCCAGCGTACGTCCGCGCGGACGCTGACCTGGAACACGCCGTACCCAACCTGGTCGAAGGGGCGTTCTACAACGCCGGTCAGTCCTGTTGTGGCATCGAACGCATCTACGTCCACCGAGACCGCTTCGACGACTTCGTAGAAGCGTACGCCGCGCAAACCCGGAAGCTCGTGCTCGGGAACCCGATGGATCCTGACACGACGCTGGGTCCGGTGGTACGCACTCGCAACGCGCAGATGATCCACGATCAGGTTGCCCAAGCCTTGTCACAAGGTGCCGAAGGGCTCATCAACTCGACAGACTTCCCCGCTGCTGCCGAAGGCACGCCATACCTCGCGCCACAAGTGCTCATCAACGTCGACCACACGATGGATGTCATGAGAGAGGAAACCTTCGGACCTGTGGTCGGCATTCAAGCAGTCGACTCCGACCAAGACGCCATCGTACACATGAACGATAGCGCCTACGGGTTGACGGCATCTGTGTGGACACCTGACGTAGAAGCAGCGCTCCGGATTGGCGAATCTGTAGAGACAGGCACCTGGTTCATGAACCGTTGCGATTACCTTGATCCGGAGCTCGCCTGGACAGGCGTAAAGAATTCAGGCCGCGGCTGCACGCTCTCTTCGGTCGGCTACGAACACCTGACGCGTCCTAAATCCTTCCACTTACGGACAGAGGTCAAAGGATGAGCACTCTGACCGGAAACTGGAACTACCCCACCGCCATTCGTTTCGGCGCGGGCCGTATCGATGAGCTCGCAGCGGCGTGCCGGTCGGTCGGCATCGAAAGACCGCTACTGGTCACAGACCGGGGACTCGCGGCGCTTCCCATCGTTACAGACGCCCTTAAGAAAAACACTGAAGACGGACTCCCAACTCAAATTTTCGCTGACGTCCAAGGAAACCCCATCGGACAAAACGTCGAAGACGGCGTTCGGTGCTACCACGCAAATGGCAATGATGGCGTCATCGCGATGGGCGGCGGGAGCGCGCTCGATGTGGGTAAGGCGATCGCGCTGATGGCTGGGCAAAGCCGTCCACTATGGGACTTCGAAGACCGCGAAGACTGGTGGACTCGCGTAGACCCTGACGGTGTCGCGCCGATCGTGGCCGTGCCGACGACCTCGGGGACCGGTTCTGAAGTAGGCCGCGCGTCGGTGATCACTGACACCAGCGATCACACAAAGAAGATCATCTTCCACCCCAAGATGCTCCCCGCGCTCGTTATCGCTGATCCCGCGCTAACCACGGGCCTGCCGCCACACCTGACCGCTTGGACCGGCATAGACGCGCTTTCGCACAACCTTGAGGCGTGGTGTAGTCCGCTGTTTCACCCAATGGCAGACGGGATTGCTTTAGAGGGCATGCAGCTCATTCAGCGCGCGCTTCCACAGGCGGTAAAGCATGGTGAAGACCTGGTAGCGAGAGCAGAGATGATGATCGCCTCCACGATGGGAGCCACCGCGTTCCAAAAAGGTTTGGGCGGGATGCATGCTATAGCGCACCCGATAGGCGCGACACTAAACACCCATCACGGTCGCACGAACGGCGTGCTGATGCCTTATGTGCTGATGTACAACCGATCAGTGCTTAAATCACGCTTATCCGACGCCGCGCGATACCTGGGGCTTGATCCCACGTTCGAAGGCTTCTTGAATTGGATTCTTGAGCTCCGCGCCGAGATCGGTGTGCCCCACACCCTGGCCGAACTCGGCGTAGAACAAAAGCACGTGGATATGCTCGCTCCGCTCGCGGCCGCAGACCCAAGCGCCGGAACGAACCCTAAACCGCTATCTGTACCGGATTTACGGCGCGTCATCGCAGCAGCGGTGTCTGGCGATCTCGACGGCGCTGCAGGCTGACCGATTACGCACCCTATGCTAACGACAGCGCACGCTCGAACATTTGTCCTGTGCCTAGTCGTCTACGGGATAGCGCTCTGGGCCCGTTGGTCTGGTCTTCCAATCGCGACAATGCTCGGGGACAGCATGGGCCCCTGGTGGACAGGATTGTATCTTCCCACCCAATGGTCTGGTCACAGCCCGATATACGGGTGGGCGTCCGGCGTTCCCCACGCCCTTTTGCTCCTTGTCATCCACGACCTGGAACAAGGGGTTCGAGGGCTATTGGCGCTCCACGCCCTCGCCGCCCCAATTGCAGCGCTAATCGTCCTGGCGCTTCGACCGAAAGCCTGGCTCAGCGCCAGTCTCGCGGGCCTACTAACCGCGCTCGATCCTGGACTTATTGAAACGGCACTGTCGGGACACAAAACGTACTTTGCACCCCTTTGGATCGCGCTGTTGACCTTATCCGTCGCCCACCGCAAATCTGGTTGGGCGGGACTTCTGGCGGGTCTATCACTCGCGTTTGCCATACAAAACCACCTGTTGGCGGTAGCGGCAGCACCGCTGTGCCTCCTGCTGGACTGGAAGCAAAACACTACGCGGCTTGGTGCGCTGGTCTGCGCGCTCCTCATGCTCCCTTTCGCAGCCCAACTCCTCTTACAACCCATGACTACGGATGGCGGCGTGGGATTCGGCTGGATGAACGCACTCCCAGCCTTTCTTATCCAAGGCGGTGGGACAGCCGGCCTCGTGCTGATCCTGCCGGCGATCGTTTCCTTTCTCCCAGTCGATGGGCTTCACGCCCAAAACGCGCCGGAAACCCGTGCAATCGCGCGATGCACCCTGACGGGCTTGATTATTCTGTTTCTGGTCGGACTCTCAATCGGGTACCTGCGCGACCATCATCTCCGCCTGATGACCGTCCCTGCGCTGTGCTGCCTCGCGCACTTCTGTACCCGCTGGATAACGCTCTCCCTGCTGGCGTTGCGACCGCCGAGTCCAGACCTTCCGCTTCCCGACCACCCCCAACGCCCGGGAACCCTCGGATTGACGACACAAGTCACGGAGGCCCTGCCCAACGTTCCACTTCTCGTAGACGGCGTATGGCTCTCTTCGACCCCAGCCGCAGAACCCAGCGCAGTGATGCTGGACTGGTCTCTTCGAACCCACGGCGCCATACCCATCGATCCAAACGGGGAGCTGGTCCTCATCGTTTCCGGCGAACGCGTGGATCTCTTACCGTACAGGCGCTCACCTCACCTTCTACAGTCTGGCGACCGTCATGTACTCATAATGGGTACCACAGCAGATTTATCTGCTGAAGTGCGTACGCTTTGTCAGCAACAGCCAAGACTGGGGGGCGTGAACGACGTATTAGGCCCACTAAGACCGGATCTGTCCGATGAACAAATCCGCGCCTGGCAGACCCCCTGCACCGACGGATAGTCCCAGACCAGACCCAACGCTCGGAGTCCCCCAATGGATATCGCGACCTTCAACGTCAACGGCATTCGCTCACGCATGGACGCGATCTTTCGCTGGATTGAACAACGCGATCCCGATGTCATGTGCCTTCAAGAAACTAAGGTGGTCGACGAGCTCTTTCCGAGAGAACGGTTCGATGAAGCCGGATACCACCTCGTGTTTGCAGGCCAGAAATCGTTTAACGGTGTGGCCATCTTGTCGAAGACGCCGATTGAAGACGTGAGAGTCGGTATCGAAAACTTCGAAGACCCACAGGCCCGCGTGATCCGCGGAACCGTAAACGGCGTCCAACTGATCAACGTCTATATTCCGAACGGTACAGCGCTTGGCGACCCTAAGTTCGAGTACAAAATGCGTTGGTTAGAGGCCTTTCACAAAGACCTCGCGGCGAACTACAACGTCGACGACCCGGTCGTAATGCTCGGCGATTTCAACATCGCTCCCGAAGACAGGGATGTGTACGACGCCGAAGCCTGGGGACCCGATACACCATGTACTCCAGTCGAGCGCGCACACTACCAGCGCTGGGTAGATTGGGGCTTCATAGAGACCTTCCGCGCACACAATGACGCAGAAGACCTCTTTTCCTGGTGGGACTACCGCGGTGGACGCTTCTGGAGAGGCGAAGGCCTTCGAATAGACCACGTAATGGCCACGCCTTCACTCGCCGCGCAATGCAGTGGATGTCGGATAGACATCGAAACGCGACGCCGGAAGAAACCTTCCGACCACGCACCGGTGGTCGCGACCTTCGACCTCTCCTAAATCGCGCCGATCACGACGGCTTAGAACCGGGTGGTCTCTTCCCACACGGTAAATTCGCGCTCTTTGCAGTGACGCAAGGCTTCCTCAAGCTGCGCTTTGCCCAACGGGTGATTTTCGGGTCGGCGAAGCTTGATCTCATAAAACCGGCGATAAGCCTCGTCCGGCCACACCTCTACCCGTCCAACCAGCGCGACAGCGTCCGAGTGCCGCGCATGCACGTAGTCCACACCATGTGACTCACCCGGCATGAGCCGCGTGTCGAAGTACTCTTTCTTCAGATTGGGCGTGATGTACCGCGCGACCGCACCCAAGGTCTCCGTGCCCTCGATGCGCTCGCCTTGTGCATCCACCTGCTCCAAAATTAGCGTGATTTGCGGCGTGGTGTAAGTCGGTAGCCGGTGACCGGCGCCTATATTCGTAATCGCCAGTCGAGCACGCAGCTCCCCCGTCTCAGTACCGAGGTCTTCAACCTCATACTCGAAACGAATCGCCTCGCGCACCATGTCCTTGTCGTGGATGCCTTTCCACAAATGCCTACCATCTGGCATGTGGCAATCTTGGCAACTCGTTCCCTCTTCTGCATAAGAGGTACGCCGCCACTCCTCGTACGTCTCTTGGAGCAACTTGCCGTTCAGGGCTTTCTGATTCGGCTTGAAATCATGACAGCTATAGCAGAAGCGCGAATCATTAAACGCCTCTACGCCTGTGAACCCTCCATGTGGCTGTGGCGTGCCTTCTGGAAGCGTACTCTCGGCCGGAGGGCCGTAACGCTGATGTGCGCGCACGTGGCAGCTCGCACAAATGAGACCTTTTTCACGAAGGTCGGGATCATAGATCGGGTTGTCCACATAGGTCCGCTTGGTATGTCCGTGCTCGTCGGTCGTGACCGGCGCATCAGAAACCGTCTTTGGATGCTGCTCTGCGAGTGGTGCGTGGCAGGTCTGACACTGGCCCACAAGCCCGTCCTTGTGGTCATCCCAATCTACCAACTGTCCCAAAGTGCCAGGACTCATGGCGTCCGCGTGCCAGCTCTCCTTCCAGTCGGCATACTGAGTAGGGTGACAAAGCATGCAGGTATCGGGCGAAAGCGAGCCTTCGACCTCATTCCACCCTTCTGGGACATCACCCTGCGGTTCAAAAGGGAAAGAGAAGAACGAATCCACCCATTCCGCATGCTGTATCTCTGCGCGCTCCGGATATTCGGACAGTGGCTTCGCATGTAGCCCATCTTCCGAGTAGCCAGATCCCGGATAAGCGGTCGACTTAGGCTTGCTTTCCGGCCCGTACTTATTCCAGGCGACCACTAAAAAAGCAGCCACAAACCCTGCTGCGACCACCCACAGCGCTTTGGTTCCCACATCACCCATTGATCATGCCTTAACCAAAGACGCGGACAAAAAAAAAGACCCCCGGCGAATACCGAGGGTCCCTTATTTGAGTAGCTTCGCTGCGAAGAGCAGCTGCTGCTTTACTCAGCGTTGCAAGCGTTGCAAGCGTTACAAGCGTTACAAGCGTTGTCCGCGTTGCAAGCATTGTCTGCGTTGCATGCGTTTTCAGCGTTGTCTGCGTTGCAAGCGTTTTCAGCGTTCTCTTCACCGCCGCCACAGGCGACAGCAGCAAGACCGAGAGCAGCAGAAGCGATTACGATAAGGGGCTTAGTTGCCTTCATGATGATTTCCTCCAAGATACCTTGCGGTGTTTTGAGCGATTAATCGCTCGATTTCCCCACCAAAACAATGGTGAGAAAGGGTTATTTCATGGATTTCCAGGCCTCAGCTCCCGAAAACCCAGCAGACTATAAACGCAAAAAAATGCATCTGCACGCAGAATCTTGGCCCCCTGCTCTTGGAATGTCAAGATTTGTGGACAGAATCTGTCGGAAGTTCCCAGCCCACTTTCGTCACCCATCTCACAAAAACGCGACATGTAAATCCAATTTCAAGCCGTGTTACTAGGCCTCTCATGTCCGAAGAGAAAAACTCAGATTTCGAAAAATTAGGTGGAGAAGCCGGGCTGAAAGCCCATATCCGTGCGTTTATTGCCCGTGCTCACGGCGATTTAATCATCGGCTACCTCTTTCAAAGCGTCGATTTGGACCGCCTCGTAGAACGCGAAACCGAATTTGCCGCACGTCATCTCGGGGGAACAGTTGAATACGCTGGACGCCCATTGGGGCAGGTCCACGGCCCACTCCGGATCAACACCGGTCACTTCCGCAGGAGACACGTCCTGCTCGCCAACACACTCCGTGAGCGTGGGGTCGAAGAAGACATCATCGAGCGGTGGTTAGAGGCTGAACGCCCCATGCTCTCGCTCATTACGACGGGTAAGGACTGCGACGAATAGCTGTTTTTCAGCGCTGCGACGCAATCCAGGACTCGACCCGGTTTCGGAGAACGCCGAGCGTTACCGCGCCCCCTTCCAAGATCACCGCGTGAAAGGCTGGAAGATCAAAGCGTTCCCCCAGTTCTTCTTCCGCCTGCTTCCGGAGCGCGACGATTTCGAGTTGTCCCGTCTTGTACGCGAGCGCCTGTCCTGGCCATGACACATACCGGTCGACCTCATTGTCGATATTGTTCAAGGCTAATGGCGTGTTGGCCGCCATGAAGGCGATGGCCTGTTCTCTCGTCCAACCCTTGTGATGAAGGCCAGTGTCGACAACCAGGCGCGCAGCGCGCCAGGTATCAAAGCTCAGCATCCCCATCCGGTCCAGGTCTCCGGTATACAAACCCAACTCGTCAGACAAACGCTCGGTGTAAAGCGCCCAGCCCTCCACAAAGACTGTGAATCCTTCGTATCGCCGGAAGGCTGGTAGCCCATCCAACTCTTGTGCGAGCGAAATCTGGAAGTGATGCCCAGGGACACTCTCATGGTACGCAAGAACCTCAGCCTCGAAACGCGGGCGCGTCTCGGGTTTGTAGACATTGATGAAATACTCACCGGGTCGTGAACCATCCGGCGCACCCCAACGGTAGTAGGCGATCGTTGTGTATGGGGCTTCATGTTCCGGGATCACCGTCACAACGCAGTCGTTCTTGGGTAGCCGAGAAAACGCTACGCCCACGAGCTCGTTGGCACGAACGAGGGACGATTCCGCCTTGGCGCGAACCTCTTCGCTTGTCTCGAAATGCAACTCTGGGTCCGTGCGAAGGCGCTCGAAGATAGCCGCCAAGTCTTGCTCGCCGAAGAGCTTGTCACCGAGCTCACGTATTTCTGCGTGAATAGACGCCAACTGGTCGATCCCTGTTTGATGTACCTCTTCCGCAGTACGATCCAGTGTGGTGTACTGCCTGACCAGCGCCGCATAGCAGGCATCTCCATCCGGCAGGCCTGTAAGTCCTGCCTCCGAACCCAAACGTGCATTGGGCAATATCTGATCACGCAAAAGACTCGCGAAGCGCTCAAATGCAGGGCGGACTTCCTGCGTCAGCACGGCCTCATAGTCACGGCGAAACGTATCTGCGGCCTCCGCAGACCAAACCGCTGCGTCGAGTTCGACACCCAGCGGACCGGCCAATCCCCAGTCATTGACGGGCTTGGCCAACTCGGCGTCGAACATCGCGAGGGTTCTCCGCGTTGACTCTGCGTTGGCGAATCGCCCCGCTTCCGCGCCGATACGCAGATTTGCGATCCATCCATCTACTAGGGAGGGGCCCTGCCGCAAACGCGACAACAGGTTGTTCGCGTCCGCTACGGAATCCAAGGGGTGTAGGTCTGGAAGCGAGCTCAAATCATTGAGCGGGTTGTAACGAGGCGAGAAACTCCAGGTCTCAAACCGACACGCTCCAACACTCACCCGTGCCTCAAGCACGTCGATAAACAAATCCAGGCTCGTGAGATCATCCGCATTAAGCTCTGTCCGATCGAGCTGCCCAGCCACAGCCAACCAGGTCTCGGTACGTTCGCGCCTTTCCCTCGAAATCTCGGGACCGACCTGTCCCAACTGGTCATCAAAACGATGATCACCAAGAATCGTCGCCCACTCCGGGGACCATCTCAGGCTCTGCTCCCAATGATCGGCGAGTAGAGCCTGCAACGCCGGATTATCGGTCGCCCCGATAGCCTCTGCACGAGAAGGCGACGCTTCAACGACCGGTTCTGCCGCTGGAATCGGATCGAGCACTTGCTTCGACCCGCACCCCAAGACCAAACCAAGACTCAAAAGCCATGTCCATCTCACGCCAGCCCCCTTTGGTTCGCACAACGTTCACGGACGACAGGTAACGGCTTGTCTTGCGGCCGCGCAGACTTGTCGTCGGGAATAGCCAAAGAAAAACCCGACCCGTGAATCACGGGCCGGGCATTCTTTGACATCGATCCCTTGGGATGGGTCCGAGAAGTACTCCCCAACACTCAAACGGGCACAAGCCCCAAGTCGGAGATCGACTTAGTCTCTTTAAACATACCGGCAATCGGCGACTTTGTGGAATTGTTTAGGATCTTTTTTTGTTTTCGCCGTTTTTTTTTCCACAAACGGAAGCGGTCCCTGCTGCCTTCTGGCCCACTGTAAAAACACACGCCCTTAAATATGCCACCGTTCGTTCTTCAAAAAGGGGCAATTCGCGCTCAATCAGTCAGACCATCGCAATCATTATCCACGCCATCTCCCTCTACTTCGACCTCGCCCGGATTCACATCACTGTCGTCATCATCGCAGTCACCGCCCACTTCGCTATAGCCGTCCCCATCGTCATCCGCGTTGACAGTTCCCTCATCGACAGCGCCGTCACAATCGTCATCCAGCCAGTTCGCCAATTCCATGGCATCGGGAGAGACGGTCGCGTCGGAGTCATCACAGTCACCGCCGGACTCGCTATAGCCGTCTCCGTCGTCATCGTAGGAACTGGTTCCCTCATCCACAACGCCGTCACAGTCATTGTCTACACCATCTGCAGACTCCGGCGCACCTGGGTATGTCTTCGCATCGGATGGATCACAATCCCCGGCGTCTTCGGTGTACCCATCGCCGTCCGCATCAGCGACGCCCGCGTCAACGACGCCGTCACAATCATCATCCACACCGTTGTTAGAGATCTCGTCTAAATCAGGTGAGACGTCGGCATCTCCATCGTTGCAGTCGCCATCCAGCTCTGTGGCGCCATCGCCATCATCATCAAAGCCCACGGTGCCTTCATCAACGACACCATCACAGTCGTTATCGACATCGTCATAAATCTCTTCGCCACCGGGGTGCGTGTCGTCGTCGCTATCGTCGCAGTCACCGCCGCAGGTCGCGTAGCCGTCCTCGTCTTCATCGTATGCGCTGGGATCTCCGTTCTCGCAGTCATTCCCGCGCAGACCCACATCAGCGAGTGTAGCGTCTCCTGTCAGCGTCAATTCGAGGGAACCCTCCGAGGCGTCTGCGCTCTCGGGCGTAAACGAGACGTCCAACTCGATGTCTTTCCCACTCTCAATTGAAATCGGGAGGTCTGCATCAAGCGAAAACCCTTCACCATCAAGATCTGACTCGGTGAGCTGGAGGTCCAGCTCACCGGAATTCAACACTGTGAGCGAAAGCGTTTCCGACTCTCCCACCGCCACATTTCCAAAATCGAGCGTCCGCGGCCACACAGAAGCGACCCCTGCCGCAGCGGTTCCGCGAACCTGCACCTCGATCCGTGGTTCGGCGCTATCGTTCACGATCGTCAAGGTCGCGTAGTGATAGCCCGCCTCTTCGGGCAAATACCGAATGTTGAGATAGCTCGGCGTCCCCTGCTCTACCGTCATCAATTGTTCGGTGACATCGGTGAAGTAATCACCCCCGATATTGAGCACCTCAACGCCCAATATCTCGACATCTCCAGAACCAATGCTGTCCATCCGTACCTCGGCCAACAGCTCGGCCCCCACCGCTACGACGTCGAGATCAATCAGCGTCGGGGTCACCGAGAGCTCCGAGTCGAGCGCCGTGACCGAAACATCTGGCCCACAACCGAGTTGTGTTGAACCAAGACCTAAAACCAAAGCGAGCGGACCAAGAAGATTCACAACGCGACGGTCTCCAAGGGGTTGCAGCGCAAGGCGCCGCCGACTCCAGAGCATGGCAAACGGAACCAACAACACCCAGCCAGCCCGGCCTCCGGTACTACAACCACAGCCTCCTGGGTCCTCGGTCTTCTCCGACTCCACATACACCTCGTCACAGCCCTCATCAATGTCACCGTCGCAGTCATTGTCGATGCCATCACAGAACTCATTCATCGAGGGGTTTACCCAACCCTCTTCATCATTACAGTCGCCTTCCAACGCTGTGAATCCATCACGGTCGAGGTCTTCAAAATCTTCGTCCACCAGGCCATCGCAGTCGTCGTCGATATCGTTGTCGTCTTCCTCAGCCGCCGGATTCACCTCATCGTCGGCGTCGTCACAATCGCCACCGTCCTCTGAGAATCCATCGCCGTCGTCATCAAAAGACGCGGTGCCTTCATCGACATCGCCGTCACAGTCGTCGTCAACGCCATTTTCGTCTTCTTCGGCGCCAGGACTAACCGCGGCATCCGCATCGTTGCAGTCGCCGTCAGCCTCCGTGTACCCATCGCCGTCGTCGTCATAAGCCTCGGTGCCCTCATCCACGAGGCCATCACAGTCGTTGTCGATGCCATCTTCTAGTTCTGGCGCACCGGGGTAAACGGTGTCGTCGTAATCGTCGCAATCTCCGGAATCTTCCAGATATCCATCCTCGTCTGGATCGAACACGCCGTCGTCTACCGTCCCGTCGCAGTCATCATCAATGCCATTGTCATCTATTTCGGTGGCACCTGGTCCCACGTCGGCATCGCCGTCATTACAGTCGCCCCCATCTTCCGAGTACCCATCGCCATCATCATCGAAGACATCCGTGCCTTCATCCACGACACCGTCGCAATCTTCATCAACACCGTCTGCGGTTTCACTCGCCCCTGGATGCACGCCCGCGTCAGAGTCATCGCAGTCCCCGCCATCTTCTGCGTATCCATCACCGTCATCATCAAAATAGTCGGTCTCTTCGTCTACCGTGCCGTCACAGTCCTGATCGACACCATCCGCGGATTCGGGGGCGCCGGGATAGACGTCCGCGTCTCCGTCGTCACAGTCAGAACCGCCGACGTGATCGGCCGAATAGCCGTCGCCGTCGACATCTTCTTCGTCCCCGTCGACGCAGTCGTTATCGATCCCGTCGTAAGGGATCTCTTCAGCAGCGGGATTCACCCAAAAATCGGAGTCATCGCAATCGGTGTCGTCTGACGTGTAGCCAACGGGTTCGTCGCACGCGTCTTCCGTATCGGCAGCGTCTCCAAAGCTGTCGCCATCCGCGTCTTCGTACCACTCAAGGGCATCAACAGCCCCTTCATCGATGTCTCCATCGCAGTCATCATCGAGCGCATTACAGTATTCGTCAGCGCCAACATAGATCTCATCATCCAAGTCATCGCAGTCGTCGTCGCAGGTCGAATCACCATCCCCGTCAAGATCATCTTGATTGAGCGTCGGATCGCTATCATCGCAGTCCGTATCGTCCGACGTGTACCCCACAGGCTCTGAGCAATCTTCGGTCGTCACAGCCGGGTCGCCGTAACTGTCACCATCAGAGTCGCGATACCACTTCATCGCATCGACAGCGCCCTCATCGATGTCGCCATCGCAGTCATTGTCGTCGCCATCACAATACTCATCAGCGCCCGGATAAATCCCGCTGTCTGAGTCATCGCAGTCATCCCCGCCGCAAAACTCACTGATGTGTCCATCGCCATCACTGTCATCGCTGCAGGCGTACAGGTTCTCCCAGAACGTATAGTTCCGGCCACTCGTTACCGCACCGCTGCAATCGTTGGTGAAAAGATTGACGTCGCCTGAAAGCACCACGTCATAGGGAGAGCGGCCCGACGTCGCGGATGAGGGCTGATCAACGGCGAGTACCGTCGTACCGGCGTAGTAAATCAAAGGCGTGCCGCCGCTCACCATATTCGACGCAGCGACGACCGCTTGGCTCATACCTGTCGTAAGCGTGTCGCTGGCTATCGCCGTGGTATTCGAACACCCGTGCCCGGCTACGACCGTACTGCCGAGCGACATGCCAACGCCCATACTCCCCATCAAATTGTTGACGTAGTTGTTGGAAAACGCGAAGCCGCCTGTCGTGCCAGCCTGCCAATCTCCGGAGATGACAAGCCGTCCCCCACCGTTCACGAAATTGGTAAGCGCGCTCGCCTGCGTAGCGTTGAAGCTGCCGTTTGGCAGCAAGATGATCACGAGCCGATAGCCAGAGTAGCTGGTTGGCCAGCTTGAAGAAGTCGAAACAGTTGTCGTGGCCCCCGCGCTGCTCAACGCCCCAAGCATGCTGGTGATGCTGGAATACGTCATGTAGCTCGGGTTGTAGTAGACGTACGTGTCCTGTGCCTTCGCCTCTGAAGCGAAGAAAGAGGAGAACAACCAACACCACGCAATGATCAAGCGACGCATATCAACCGCTCCACCAAACAAATCCGCACCCTGACAAGCATAACGCCGAAATCGCGATTTTCTGCGGAAAGCACATCTTGTCGTCAGCCGACGATGCAATAGAACAAACGGTACAAACGTAAAGCGAGCATCGCTTTCTACTCAGGAGAAACCATGCGAACCGCGAACCCCGCACTCAACGCCAACACCTTCAGTTCGATGAGCGCACCGATCCAAACAACGGAGCGAATGACAATCGAAGGCACGGTAAACAAAACCGCCTTCCTCGGCGTCGTGCTTTGTTTGACCGCCGCGTTCACCTGGGGACAATACGTCGAAACTCAAGCGATCGGCGCATGGCACTGGATAGGCCTAATCGGCGGGCTGGTCACCGCGATCGTGCTCGTCTTCAAAAAGACAGCCGCTCCAATCCTTGCGCCTGTATACGCCGCTTTTGAAGGGTTGTTCCTAGGCGGTCTCTCCGCGATGGCCGAGACGTACTACCCAGGCATCGTCATGCAAGCGATCGGGCTCACGTTCGGTGTCTTGTTCGCGCTATTGGCGGCGTACCGATCCGGTATGATCCAAGCCACCGAAAACTTCAAGCTTGGTGTATTCGCCGCGACCGGCGGGATCTTCCTGCTCTATATGGTGAGCTGGGTCATGAGCCTGTTTGGTTCTGGCATCCCATTCATCCACGAAGGCGGCTTACTCGGGATCGGGTTCTCGGTCTTTGTGTGCGTAATCGCAGCACTCAACCTGGTTTTGGACTTCGACTTCATCGAAAACGGCAGTGAGCACGGCGCGCCCAAGTACATGGAATGGTACGCAGCGTTCGGGTTGACCGTCACACTTGTGTGGCTGTACATCGAGATCCTGCGCCTTCTTATGAAGCTGCAAAGCCGCGACTAGCGCCAAACCCACTCGCAGAAACAACAAGACGCGCGCCAAACGGCGCGCGTCTTTTTACTTAGCGGCGGACTTACTTGGCAGCGGACTCGCGTGTCCCTTCGATACGCGTAAACCGGAACCGATCGTCTACCAAATCGACGCAAATGGTGTCTCCCGGCGTATAGCCGCCTGCGACAATTGCCTTTGCCATCGGGTTCACGACTAAGTTCTGAAGCGCACGCTTGAGCGGCCGCGCGCCGAACTGCGGATCGAAGCCTGCGTCGCAAATCGCCGTCAACGCCTCTGCGGAAATCTCGACCGCGAGCTCTCGACCGGCGAGGAGTTCTTCCACACGCTCCAACTGGATGCTCAAAATCGCGTCCATGTCCTCACGGCGGAGCGCATCAAACAAGATGCGATCATCAACACGGTTCAAGAACTCTGGACGGAACGTCTTGTGAAGCTCCGATTCGACTGCCCGTCGCGCTGCGTCTCGGTCATCGCCAGCTTCCAGAATGTGCCTGGAGCCCACGTTGGACGTCATGATAATAACGGTGTTCCGAAAGTCTACCGTTCGCCCCTTCGAGTCCGTCAGCCGACCATCATCTAAGGCCTGCAACAAGATGTTGAACACTTCAGGGTGCGCCTTTTCGATTTCATCAAGCAGCACGACCGAATACGGTCGACGGCGAATCGCCTCGGTCAACTGGCCGCCCTCTTCGTAGCCGACATATCCCGGAGGTGCGCCGATCAAGCGGGCGACTGCATGCTTTTCCATGTACTCAGACATGTCGATGCGCACGATATTTTGCTCGTCATCGAATAAGAACGCCGCGAGTGCGCGTGCCAACTCAGTCTTACCGACCCCTGTGGGGCCCAAGAAGATGAAACTTCCGATGGGCCGGTTGGGATCTTGAAGCCCTGCGCGAGCGCGCCGCACAGCGTCAGCGACTGCCACGACTGCTTCATCCTGACCGACGACGCGGTCATGGAGCCGATCCTCCATCTGAAGGAGCTTTTCTTGCTCACTCTCCACCAACTTGGTGACGGGGATACCCGTCCACCGCGCGACGATCTCAGCGATGTCCTGGTCATCGACCTCTTCCCGCAACATCGCCCCGTTGGATTGTAAAGCCTCCATCTCTGCATGAAGCCCTTCGAGCCCTGATTCTGCTTCAGGGAGTTCACCATACAAAATCTCGCTGGCGCGCTGATAATCCGCCGCCTTTTGCGCCCGCTCTCCCTCACCACGGAGCCGTTCTATGCGCTCTTTCGCCATGCGGTAACCGTCGAGGATGGCGCGTTCTCTCTCCCATTGGCTCCGGAGCCGGGTGGCCTCTTCTTCCTTTTCGGCAACCGCAGCCTCAATGGCCTGGGCTCGTTCTCGAGCCGCGCGATCCGTTTCTCTCGCGAGCGCTTGGAGTTCAACGCGCATGCCAACTATCTCGCGTTCGAGCGCGTCTATCGGGGCCGGGAGCGTCTGAATCTCCATCTTGACCCCACTCGCGGCCTCATCGATAAGATCGATCGCTTTATCTGGGAGATGCCGATCGTTGATATAGCGGTGCGAGAGCGTCGCAGCGGCGACTACCGCGTCATCGGTAATTCGAATCCCATGGTGCACTTCGTACCGTTCTTTCAGCCCTCTTAAAATCCGAATGGTCTCTTCCACCGTGGGTTCGCCCACGTAGACCGGCTGAAAGCGGCGCTCAAGCGCTTTGTCCTTCTCGACATGCTGCCGATATTCATCCAATGTCGTCGCGCCGATCGCTCGCAGCTCTCCGCGCGCAAGCGAAGGCTTGATGATGTTGCCCGCATCCATCGAACCTTCAGCCTTCCCTGCACCCACAATATTGTGCAGTTCATCGATGAACAGGATGATCTCCCCATTCGCGTTGCTCACTTCGTCCATGAGCGCCTTCAAGCGCTCTTCAAACTCTCCACGAAACTTCGCGCCAGCCACAAGGGCCGCGAGATCAAGCGCCAACACACGCTTGCCTTGTAGGCTTTCCGGAACATCGCCGGACGCAACGCGCTGCGCGATACCCTCCACCAACGCGGTCTTTCCAACTCCGGGCTCACCGATCAGTACGGGGTTGTTTTTCCGGCGACGAGAAAGCACCTGCAGACACCGACGAATTTCTTCGTCCCGCCCAATCACAGGATCCATCTTTCCATCCCGAGCCTCTGCCGTCATGTCTCGCGTATAGCGCTCAAGCGTCTC
>Ga0163179_10000557_pt1 | contig 26775 bp, 48 predicted proteins | sample AtlANTMetagenome_FD_109643 | JGI IMG/M metagenome (GOLD analysis project Ga0163179, IMG submission 109643) | Marine eukaryotic phytoplankton communities from the Atlantic Ocean - Atlantic ANT 2 Metagenome | ecosystem: Environmental > Aquatic > Marine > Oceanic | place: North Atlantic Ocean...
AATGGTGCGGTTAGCAATATCGTACTGTCAGACCAGATGCCTGATTTAAAAGTGATTGATTTTCTAACAGGGCTATTTAAGATGTTCAACCTCACAGCTTTTGTGCAAAGTGATGGGAAGATTAAGGTCATGACACTAGATAATTTTTATAGCGCAGGCACTACTCACGATATCAGTGGGTTTGTTGATGTAAACCAAAGCAATGTAGATTTTGCAATACCATACCAAGAGATAGCCTTTAGGTTTAAAAAGCCCAACACATTTCTGGCTATAAACTTTAGTGAGATAAACAACAAAGTATTTGGAGACTTAGAAAGCACAACAACTGAAAGCACCGATGTGCAAACAACAAACAGGGGCGGCAAATATGTAGTGCAATTGCCATACGGTAAAATGATCTACGAAAGGCTTAATGACTTAAACAATGGCAACCAAAGTTTGATACAATACGGCTTCTGTACGGACAAAGACCAAAACCCAATAAACATTGACCCTCTTGTTCTAAACATAACAAACGAGACGCTAACGTCAGGTAATTATTTAAGTTTTTACAATGGCGCCAGTACAGGCACAGCAGCAGGGCTTACATCATACAACAGACCGTCTAATACATACGGCACAAGTCAATCGTTAAACTTTGGAACAGAAATAGACGAGTACACAGCCCTAGCAGAAGATGACAGCCTGTTTGAAAACTTCTACAAGAATTATATCGTAGATGTATTTAATTCAAAAAGGCGGTTAGTTAAGGTCAAGGCATTTCTACCCTTAAAGATATTATTGAACTATCAACTCAACGACTTCTTTGTAATCAATAACAAAAAGTTTGTGATAAACAGCATAAGCACAAACCTCACTACAGGCGAGAGCAACATAGAACTCCTAAACGAATTATGAAAACAATACTAGACCTACTTGAATTTGCTAACGGTGAGACTGAAAACATACAGATTGCCAAAGGCAAGTATCATTTAAAAACATCACTCAAAGAAGCCTTTGAGCAGTACAAAAAAGAAAGAGAATGGCACAGACAGAAATAATCGAAATAAAGGCAAAAACCGATAAGGCTGTTGCAGAACTAGAAGAGTTACGAGAAAACGTTGAACAACTAAACAGTGAGGTAGCAGTTGGTAATAGAAAAATATCAAAAGGGCTTAAAAACGTAGAGAAATCATCAAACACTGTTGCTAAAGGTGTACGTGGCATTGGAACAGCTTTAAAAGCGGCAGGTATAGGACTAGCTATTGCCGCTTTTGCAAAATTAAATGATGCCTTTACTCAAAACCAAAAAGTTGCAGATGCCTTTAATAAAGTCAGTCAAACTGCATCTATTGTATTTAATCAGTTTCTTGGAGTTATAATTGAAGTATATGAAAGTGTAGCCAAATCAAAAGATAATTTTGATGCACTTGGAAAAGTGATTAATGGATTACTAACAATTGCGTTCACGCCTTTAAAACTAACTTTCTTTGGAATTAAATTAGGCATTCAACAGGCACAATTAGCATGGGAAAAATCTTTTTTTGGTGGTAAGGATTCTGACAAAATAGCCGAGTTGACTTTAGGGATTTCAGAAACAAAAGAGGCAATTTACCAGTCAGGAGTTGGAGCTGTTGAGGCAGGGAAATCAATAGTTACTAACTTTTTAGAAGCTGTTACTGAAGTTGGTGATATAGCCAAAAAAACTGTTGATGGTGTTTCTAAAATTAGCATTAAAGCAGCAAGCGAAGCAGCAAAAACAAATGTAGAACTAGAGAAAACAGCAAGACTTGCAGAGGTAGCAAATCAGGGTCTTATTGAAAAATACGATAGGCAAGCAGAACAATTACGTCAAACAAGAGATGATGAAAGCAAAAGTTTTGAAGATCGTATAAAAGCCAATCAAGAGTTAGGTGCGCTTTTAGATGAGCAAGAAAAAACAATGATGGCTAATGCCAATGCTAGAGTACAGCTTGCTGCTGCTGAACTTGCTATAAACAAAGAAAATGTAGACCTACAAATAGCTTACCAAGAAGCACTTAATGAACAAGCAGCCATTGAAGCGCAAGTCACAGGGTTTAGAAGTGAGCAACAAATAAACACTAATTCACTATTAAAAGAGCAGAAAGACCTACAAAATGAATTGACACTTATAGGTAAATCAGAACGTGAGATAGAACGTTTAGAACTGCAACAAGACTATGAGGCTAAAAAAGCACTTATAGAACGTGAGATAACAGATGAAGCAGAGAAAAACGATAGGTTAATAGCTTTACAAGAGGACTACAATGATAAACTACAAGTATTAGAAAATACAAAGTTTAAAATGGCATCTAAAACTTTAGGCAATATATCTAAAGCTGTTGGCGAAAACACAAAGGCTGGTAAGGCTGCCGCTGCCGCTGCCGCACTAATTAATACTTATCAAGGTATTACAGCAGAACTTGCTACCAAAACTGTTACTCCGTTTGATTTTGTTATAAAACTTGCCAACATAGCTACAACTGCCGCAATAGGTTTTAAATCCGTTAAGAACATATTAAAAACTACACCTAAATCAACAGGAGCAGGAGGAGCAGCAGGAGCAGAAGCAAGCGCACCATCAATAACCGCTGCACAAGCACCTGCGTTTAACATAGTAGGCACTTCAAGCACAAACCAACTGGCAGAGACAATCGCAGGGCAACAACAGCAACCAGTCAAAGCTTTTGTGGTAGCAAATGACGTAACCACAGCACAATCATTAGAAAGAAATACAATACAAGGAGCAACAATATAAAAGGTAAATCATGGAAATATACGAACTGATAATAGACGAAGATCAAGAGGTGGCAGTAGAAGCCATATCAATTGTAGAACGACCTGCTATTGAGGAAGAGTTTATAGCACTTAAAGATCAGCAGGTCTTACTAGCAGAGGTAAACAAAGAGAAGAGGCTTCTTGTAGGTGCGCTGCTTGTTCCTAACAAGCCTATTTACCGCAAGCGTGGCAAAGAGGAGTATTATATATACTTCTCAAAAGATACAGTGCGTAAGGCTATGGAGCTTTACTTAATGGGTGGCAAACAAAACAACACCACCCTTGAGCATCAACACGCGCTAAACGGAATTAGCCTTGTTGAGAGTTGGCAAGTAGAACACGAAACATACGATAAAACAAAGATGTATGGGCTTAGTGTTCCTTTATATGCTTGGGCGGGTATTTTAAAAGTAAACAATGATGAGGTTTGGAATGACTATGTCAAAACAGGAAAGGTAAAAGGCTTTAGCATAGAGGGGTACTTCATTGACAAGATGCAAAGACCTAAAGAGCCTGTAAACGACTTTGAGGAAGAAGCTGAAGAACTGCTGTCAAAAGTAAAACAAATTGTTAAAAATGAATTAAGTGTGGTGGTAAATGACACTATGGCTATTATAGACGATAGACTGGCATACGCAACAAAAGAACTTGCAATCAAAGCAGCACAGGACATTGGCTGTGATAGTTACCACGAGCATGAGTTTGAGGGTAAGACTTGGTATATGCCCTGTGAGCAGCATCAATTAAAAAAGCCATGCCAAGAAGGATATGAGCAATATGGCATGAAGCGCAAAAACGGAAAACTTGTACCTAACTGCATACCTGTAAAAAAATGAGAAAGTCAAAATTCAAAACACCTAGTAGAATATCGCCTAAAGGCGGAAAAAGAGGCTGCCTATGTCCAGACGGCACTTACCATGCCAAGTGCTGCGATGGCTCACTACAAGCACAAGGAATAGGTGTTACAAAAGGCGGTAGCGTGACAATTATCAACAACGTACAGATTACAGACTAAAAAAAACTTTACCACTTCGCTTTTTTGCTGTTTATAGTAGTAGACGCAGATATATGAAAGCAACTGAAATGGTAGATAAGATCAAAGACTTGCTTGGCATAGAACTTACAAGCCAAGAAGCAGAGGCAGTTAAACTGGCTCAGTCCACACTTGAAAACGGAACAGTCATAGAATACGAAAGTATGGAAGCAGGGTCTCCTGTTTTTATTGTTTCAGAGGACGAAAAAATCGCCCTTCCCAGAGGCGAGTACACTTTAGAAGACGGAAAAATTTTAGTGGTTGTTGATGAAGGCGAAATAGCTGAAATCAAAGAAGCTGCCGAGGAAGACGTTGAAGCAACTGAAGAAGTTGAGGCTGCAAAGGAAGAAGAAGAAGTGACAGCCGAGTACATCGAAAGAGATGAGTTTGATGCGCTTAAAAAACAAATTGAGGATTTGAAGCGTGAGTTTGAAAAGCACTACGACGAAAAAGAAAAAGAGGAAATGGCAAAAAAAGAAAAAGAAGAATTGTCAAAAGTTGAAGTAGATGCCGAGCCTGTATATCACAGCCCAGACGCCACGCAAGAAACAAAAATGAACATCTCTACAGCATCAAACTACAGACAAGAAACAACCTATGACAGGGTATTAAAAACATTATACAACTAAACAATTATGTCACAAACAATAACATACTCAAACGGAGCATTAAGAGAAAAACCAAATTTTCTTAGCGTATCCGCAGACACAACACTTAGCCTTGAAGATAATGGTAAGACAATCCTTATTGGAGGCACATCAGGAGCTTATGCAGTTACACTGCCTACTGTAAAAGACGGATTGCGATTTAAGTTCGTAATAAGCGCAGTATCAAGCGGAATAAGAACAGTAACAATGGGAACTGCCGATAAGCTACAAGGAATTATAGTAGCCAATGGTGCAGCTGTACCAGGCGTTGATGAGGACAATATTGTTTTCTCAGCATCTTCTAAAGTAGGCGATTACGCTTCTGTTATTTCAGATGGTACTAACTACTACGTTGAAGGGGCTGCACAAGGCGCAACAATAACACTTACCACTTAAAAAAAATTAAAAAAGAAAAATGGCAACAACAACCAATATTACAACAACATACGCAGGAGAGAGAAAAGTCAAGTATATAACTGCTGCTTTAACATCAGGGGTAACACTCAGCCAAAAGTCTATTAATATTATGCCTAATGTTAAGTACAAGGATGTTTTACCAACATTTAGCACAAATGATATGGTAAAAGCTGCTGACTGTGATTTTATCCCTTCTTCTACTGTAACGACAGGTGAGGTAATTATTGAGCCTACAGAGTTACAAGTAAACCTACAGCTTTGCAAGAAAAATTTTGTAAATACATGGGATGCAATAGAAATGGGCTACTCGGCACACCACACAATGCCAAAAACACTTGCCGACTATATGCTAACGTATGTAGCAGATAATATCGCACAGGATGTTGAGAACAATATTTGGAGTGGTGATACTACTTTAACTTCTGGCAATAACAACTTTGATGGGTTTCAAAAAAGAATTACATCATCTGCACTTTCAGGTGTTGGTAGTTCAACCATTGACAGCTCAAACGTACTTACGTTTTTAGGAAAAGTGGTAGATGAAATACCATATACTATTTTAGACAAAGAAGACCTTAAAATATGGGTTCCAAACAACGTATACCAAGCTTATGTACGCTCTCTTGGAGGCTTTGCATCAAACGGAAAAGGCGCAGCAGGTATTGAAAGCAAAGGACATTTGTACTATGACAGAAACATGCCTCTTGGCTTTGATGGTATTCCTGTTGTACGTGCGCCTGGTATGACATCAAACCGAGCCATTACAGGGCAAACTAAAAACTTGTACTTCGGCACTGGCTTAATGTCTGACCACAACGAGGTAAAATTAATTGACACCTCCGACACGCTTGGCGATCAAAATGTACGAATTATAGCACGCTTCACAGCAGGAACGCAAGTAGGTATTGCTTCTGAGGCAAAGCACTTTACACCTGCAACATAAATGAGTGTTTTAACAACAGGACGAGGGCTTGGTCAAAAGCAGGTAGGCGGTATTCAAAATATATATTTTGGAGACCCTACCGAGTTTACAGCAGCCTCCGTGACCTACGATAGCACAACAGGCGAGATTGAAAATACTGGCATGGCTACAGGCAATGCTAGTGTATTCAAATTCGAGGTAAGAGGCGCAAACTCGTTTACAAGCACATTAACTGGATCAGATGAGAATGGAACAGTCTTCGCAGAGCAAAGTCTTTCTGTTACGTTGCAGTTGATGGATCATGCAACACTAAAAGAAATTAAACTTTTAGCACATAATAGACCTAAGATTTTTGTTGAAGACAGAAACGGACGTTTATTAATGCTTGGCTTAGAGCGTGGAATGACTCTAACAACAGGCACCATAGCATCGGGAGATGGAATGGGAGACCTATCGGGCTACACTTTAGAATTTACTGGTCAAGAAAAGGTCGGTGTAATTCATGTAGACGGAGGTATTGCAAATGCAAGTTTTGTAGCTGCTCTAGCAACTACTTCAATCACACCTGCATAGCGAGTAACGAATAAAAAATAGTTTTTTCATTGTTTTTTAAATTTGGGGGAGGGCGGTCTAACAATCGCCCTTTTTTTGTTTTTATATGATAGTAATAACACCGACAACAGGAAGCCAGACAATCAAGTTTGTGATGCACAATTACACAACTGATGGTCTAATCATTGTCTTTAGGGATACAGCTAAAAACAGCAACCTATTGACGGTGACACAGAACTTTAAAGAACGTGTGTTGGCTGATGGAGGCACGTATGAAGACAACACCCTTGTAGACACATTTTTAAACTCAACTGTTATTGGTGCTACTTCTGTTGTTTCTAAAAATTCATACTACAATGAATTGACAGTAAACTTTACTACAGCACCAGTAGAAGGCAGAACATACGAAATGCTTATTGCTTTGGCTAGTGATAGAACGGTGTTTCACAAAGAAACAATTTTTTGCACCGCTCAAGCTGTTGATGACTACACAATAAACAAGGGTGTATATAATATGAAAGATGACTACCCTGCAAGTGCAGACAACAAATTTGTTTTTTATGGATAATATACACGTCATAGAGCTGAGTCAGTACGAAACGCCAAGTCTGGTAGAAACCAAAACAGATGAATTTGTTGGATGGGGCGATGACAATAATTACTACCAGTTTCTTATTGACACTTACACCAATAGCACTACACATCACTCCATTATAAACGGTGTTGCGAATATGATATACGGCAAAGGTTTAGATGCCACAGACAGCAGCCGAAAACCTGATGAGTACGCACAGATGAAAAACATATTTAGACCTGACGATTTACGTCGGGTTGTACAAGACTTAAAACTCTTGGGCGAGGGTGCGTTCCAAATATTTTACAAAGGCAACAAGGTTGTTGAAGCAAAACACTTTCCAAGGCAAACGCTACGTCCTGAAAAGGCAAATGATAAGGGCGATGTTGAGGCGTATTACTATCACCACAACTGGTCGGAGTACAAAAAAAGAGATAAGCTTACACGCATGCCTGTCTTTAAAAATGATGGAGAGCCAAAAACAAAAAACGAAATTTTAATAGTAAGGAAATATGTTACTGGATACCACTACGCAAGTCCTCCTGACTATGTTCCTTCTATTGGTTATGCAACTCTTGAATCTGAAATTACCTCCTACTTAATAAATGACGTGCAGAATGGTTTTTCAGGCACAAAGATTATAAACTTTAACAATGGTGTTCCTGACAGGGAAAAGCAATTAGAAGTTAAAAGTGATGTCATGCAAAAGCTTTCTGGCAGCACAGGCGAAAAGATAATTGTAGCCTTTAACAACGATGCAGAGTCTAAAACAACCATAGACGATATTCCCCTAAACGATGCGCCTGCACACTATCAATACCTCAGTGATGAGTGTAGTAGAAAGATAATGCAAGGACACAGTATTACTTCTCCGCTCTTAATTGGCATACGTGATGGCAACAACTCTCTTGGCTCAAATGCTGACGAGATTAAACACGCTTTTCAATTATTTGAAAATGTTGTTATAAAGCCCTATCAAAACCTTTTGACAGATGCGATTGACATTATTTTATCAGTCAATGATATATCTCTTAAAGCCTACTTTAAAACCCTTGAGCCGATTGAATTTCAAGATGCAGAACAGCTAATGCCAGAAGAAGAGAAAGAGAAAGAAACAGGCATTAAAATGAGTGAGCAGAAAATCTGCTGCTCAAAAGATGAGGCATTTACCGATAAGCATGGCGATATACTCTTTGAGGGCTTAAAAGGCGAGATTATAAGCGATGAGTGGGAGGTTGTAGAAGAGCGCGATTACAGCGAGGAAAACGAGGTGTTTGAGCAGTGGGCAGACAGTCATAATAACAGCGAGCAAAAACTCTATCAAGTAGCATCACAACCAAGCGGTTTCAGCTATTTAGACAAGTCCAAATACAAAGTGCGCTATAAGTATGCGGTTGGCTCACGTAAGGCTAAAAAGGCAGGTAACACATCAAGAAAATTTTGCACCGATATGATGGCTGCTTCTCGTGCAGGGGTTGTATATCGCTTAGAAGATATAGACAGGGCATCAAGAGACCTAAATTTTAATGCAGCAGAGCTGCCTATGCACAACAAACAGAAATTTGATTTGTTCAAGCACAAAGGCGGTATCTACTGCCGACATATATGGAAAGAGGTACTCTACAAGCTAAAGGTAGGAAAGGAAGTGTCGCAGGACATTAAAGACTACAAAAAAACAAAGGACATACCTGATTCATACAATCCAAATCCAAGAGGCTCAAAGCAATCTAAAGTACCACCAATTAACACTCCAACTAAAGGCGCATACCCTTCATAATATGGCACAAGCATTATTCATAAGACCAGAAGACGTTAAGAAGTTTACTGCTGCAAATGGCAATATTGACAACGATAGGTTTGTGCAGTATTTGTTCATTGCACAAGAGATACACATACAACGCTTTTTAGGTACAGACCTTACAGAAGCACTAGAAGCAAAGATTAACGCATCAACACTTGCGGGCAACTATTTGACCCTTGTACAGGACTACGTAAAGCCTGCGCTATGCCATTGGGCAATGGTTGAGGCACTACCGTTTTTGGCTATAACCATAGGTGCAAAAGGCATATACAGACACACATCAGAGAGTGGAACAACAGCCACAAAAAAAGAGGTTGATTATCTAGTTGAGAAGGAAAGGCAAACAGCCCAATACTTCTCAAAAAGACTGATTGATTATTTAAGAGACAACGCTTCAGCGATGTTTCCTGAATACTATACAAACACAGGAAATAAGGACATAACACCAGACGATAACGCTGATTTTGTAGGTATAGTTTTATGAGAAAAACAAAGAAACAAATGGAAAACGAGAAACTATTGGATTTGTATTTAAGAAAATTAATGCAAGAGCCTGAAAAAAAGGACAGAGTAATACCAAAAGAACCTTTTTGGGGAATATTTGAAGGTAAATGAGTTACGGAAGTATATATCGATATTTATGGATTGGTCATCCAAGCACTGGTACAGTGGGCAGTGTGGCTACATTTAATGACTTGCCTTTAGCATCTGAACATACAGGTCAGTTTTGGAATGTGGCACAGGGTAGCGGTGGCGTTGTTGTTGCAGGTCGTAGATTTTATGGGAAAGATTCTGGTAGGTATCAATCAGACGGAACAACGTGGAAAAAAAGAGATGAAACTGATGCTTCGGACATAGCCATTGACCCTGCCCAATATGATATTATTACAGCTACCAATTTACGTGATGGCTTAAAAGAACTTGCTTCGGCTGTTGCTCTTAATGTTGGCAACCGTCCAACGGGAATACCAGTTCCATGGGCAGCCCCCATTAGTAGTATGCCAGCAGGGTATTTGCATTGCAACGGTCAGAGCGTAAGCAGAACAACCTACTCGGCACTTTTTGCTGTTATAGGGACTTCCCATGGTAGTGTAGATGCAAACTCATTTAACGTTCCCGATTATAGGGATATGTTTTTACGTGGTGCAAGCGACACAAGAGCTGTAAACACCTACCAAGCGGATGAAATTAAGCAGCATAGTCACCTTTACGACAAATTTTACAACACAACTGAATATGCCTCCAACTTTTTTAATACAAATGAATCTACTGGCGATGAAACCAATCAGTACAGTACTGTAGCGACATCTAATACAGGCGGATCTGAAACCCGACCTAAAAACAAGTCTGTACACTATATAATAAAAACATAATATGGCACTGTCTGATATTTACCAAAAAGCAAGTATTGCATTAATACCAAGCGGTTACAAAGCGAGTGGAGCTAAACTGTATTCTGTTGTGCCTAATAACGGAGATGGCGATTTTACAGTAAGTAGCGATGCAGATGCTACAAGAGTAAACAAAGACGGTTTAATAGAAAGCGTATCAGCTAACCAAGCAAGGTTAAACTATGACCCTTCTAGTCCACAAGACCCACATTTACTATTAGAGCCTACAAGGACTAACAATGCAAGTAGAAGCGAAACACCACAAGACGGAAGTTGGTCAGACCCTTTAGGCGAATGGACTTTATTAACAGAAACAACAACAAGCCCAAGAGGAGACCAAACAAGAGTATTTGATTTAGAAGATAGTAGTGGTACTCTTATTAGGTGTCAAGATTTTTCGATTGCAGCAGGTACTTACACTGTGTCTTTTTATATTAAAGATATTGGTGGCAATCTAACAGGCGGTTTTGTAGATATTGGCGATGAAGGTTTGGGCGATACAACACCGTCTTTATCAACAGTAGGTAGTGAATGGGTAAGGGTATCAAGGACTATTACAACTACATCTACAAAATTGTTTCTTGATATACAGCCTTCTTTTACAGGAAGCACAAACAAGGTCGGTATATGGGGTTTACAATTAGAAGCAGGAAGCTACCCAACAAGCTATATACAAACAACAGGTATAGCAGCAGTTACAAGAACAGCAGATAGTGTACAAATAAATGATTTTGCTAACGCTCCAACCGACTACCCATTTACTATATTTTGTGATTTTGATTTAGTAAAAACAGGTCAAAAGTCTTTTATGTTCAGTTTTTTATGGTTAGCATCTTCAAGTAATTACTTTGCAGTTGGCTATAATGTAGACGGTGGAGGTAACTTTTTTAAGTTTGAAAACAGGGCGCAAGGTACTGTATTAGGTGTTAAGACCACAAGTACTTATACAGAGGGTAGATATAAATTAGCCATAAAGTTTGTTTCATCTACAAATTTTAAAGCGTTCATTGATGGGCTTGAGGTGGCAGACCATACACATACAGCTGTATCTTTTAATTCTGCTATAAAAGATTTTCTTTTAGGTCAATTAAGGGTCGTATCAGATACAGGAGATAGAACACCAATTCATCAATTTATGGTATTTAACGAAGCACTATCAGACAGCGAACTACAAACACTAACAAGCTAATGGAACTATTTAAGAAATACGAGTTTAACACAAAGAAACAAGCAGAAAAAAAAATAGCTGCACTTCCACATACTACAGACGATATAACAGAAGTAAGTTTTTTAGGCGGTGGGCATACTATTGTACACTTAGGTTATTTACTTAAAAACACTCCTGAGTGGGATGCTAAAGGCAATGAGATAGTTGCACCTCAATACGCTGACAAATACAGCGTAGATGTGCTTTGGAAGGATTTAGACGAAAGCCCTCACGGTTGGAAGTCTTATGAAATTAATGTGGAAGGGAACGGTGTACACACATTTTTAGGTAGAAACTTTAACGAATAATAAAATGGATTTTACTGATTTAAGAGTGTATTTATTGAACTTATCAGCGATAACAGCAAGTACTTTTGACTTGATAGAAGATGGGCTGAAGCTATTGTTACTTTTAGTGTCAATAGTATATACAATTCAGAAAATATGCGACCAAAAAAACAGGAATAAAAAAAAGAAATAATGTGTCCAACATGTATAACAATAACCTGTATGCTAGTTATTGCATACTATAAATTTAGAAAAAATGCCTGATTGCCCTTTTTGCATCAATTGCGGTCTATGTTAAAATATTTTAACTATGAAGAGTTTGACAGCCCTGATGTTCAGGGTAGCGGTCAAATGATGGACAATGAGTTCTTGGAATTGCTTGACGATATCCGAGAGCTTTATGGAAAGCCTATGGTTATTACTAGCGGATACAGGACACAGCAATACAATGAAACTTTAAAACACTCAAGCAAATACAGCAGCCATTGTAAGGGCTTGGCAGCGGACATTGCTGTAGATAATTCAAAAGATAGGTATAGGCTTATTTACGCAGCCATTGAGTACGGAGTGCCACGCATAGGAATGGGCAAAAACTTTGTACACCTTGATTGTGATTTCGATAAACCTATTAATGTAATGTGGCACTACTATGAATAAGATAATACAATTTTTCAGCAAAGATGTTATTGGAGCTGTAGGCAAAGTCATTGACGACTTGTTTACCAATGACGAAGAGCGCATAAGAGCTAAAAACGAAGTTTTAAGGATTTTAAAAGAAAAGGAGCTTGAGCTTCAAAAAATGCAGACTAACATAATACTAGAGGAAAGCAAAGGAAACTGGTTGCAGAGATCATGGCGACCTATACTGATGCTAGGCTTTGGTTTTATTGTCATGTACAACAAGTTTTTTGCACCTGCTTTTGGCTTACCTAACGCAGAACTAGAGGGCGAGTTCTGGAATTTACTCCAATTGGGTATAGGTGGCTATGTAATAGGCAGGAGCGCAGAGAAAATTGCAAAAGAAGTAATCATAACAAAGAAAAAGTGAAAAAGCACATTCCACGAACACGATTAAAAGAGGATGAGTACGAACTTATCGAGCAATACCGGGGTCTGAAAAACGCTGCTGATACGGTAGATGTACATCTGTCTTGGGTAAAACTGGTGTGGCTTAAAACAAAAGCGGTTTCTGCTTTAATTACCAACCCAACCTACAAGTCGCCGCAAGAACGTTTTATTGATATTGATTTTACATCAATTATCAAAAAGCACATCAAGCCACTAAAATACACTCCAACCGCAATCAAATCTAAATACCTATTTGATAGGCTGGTGTACGCGGACGTACATACAGGAATGACTCCCAATGAAAATGGTTTTTCGTTATATGGTGGTAAGTGGAACGAAAGGGAATTGATCAAGTCTGCCGAGAAAATGGTAAGACTTGTTTTAGAAGAAAAGAAATCAAATACACTTTATATTGATGACCTTGGTGATTTAATGGACGGGTGGGATGGCGAAACTGTTCGTAAAGGTCATAAGCTGCCTCAAAATATGGATAACGAAAAAGCGTTTGACACGGCACTAAAATTCAAGCTCTATATACTAGATGCATTGTGCGACAAATATGAAAAAATAGTGTGTAGGAATATCTGTAACGACAATCATTCTGGGAGTTTTGGCTATGTTGTAAATTCAGCTATTAAAAACATTTCAGATGTCAAGTATTGCAATGTTGAAACGTTTAATCAGCGTAAGTTTATGGATGTTTACACACACGATAACCATAGTTTTATACTGACTCACGGTAAAGATAGTAAAGCGTTGAAGTTTGGTTTTAAACCGCATTTGGATAAGAAGTCGGAAAATAAGATTGATAATTTTATTAAGCATAACAAAGTGGGCGACAAAATAGAGTTTAGTAAAGGTGACAGTCATCAGATGATTTTTGACGATGCCACGTCCGATACATTTGGTTATTATAATTACCCCGCATTAAGCCCAAGTAGTGAGTGGGTGCAAACGAATTTTCAGAAAGGCAAACGTGGGTTTGTCTTTTTTAATTTTAGAAAGGACAGAAAATCCACGCATCCTTACTTTTTTTAGGCTATAGCAGTTACTGTGCTATAACTTTTTCTTATTATAATATAACTTTATCTATATTTCAATGACAAATGCAGGCATTTAATGATCTTATCATATCTGTTAAAAGAGACTTCAATGACACGATTAAGGTTGGTGAAGTAGACTTATATCTTGATAAGAAAATGTCTTCTTTGCGTGCAGCAAACAGGATAGGAAAGGTGGTTAAGCTGCCGCTTATGCAAAAAACTTCAAAAAACAAGCGATAGGCTGCGGAGTTATTATTGGAGGGCATACAGCAATAAATTGTCTTATGGAACTCTAAATATTAGCTAAACTTGTCGCTATCTATGTCGCTATAAGACAATCTACTCTGTTAATTGCGGTCTGGACGGGAAACGAACATTATGTCCGCTAATGTCCAATCTACAGGACAAAATATGGTTAAAATCACTGTAAAAACAGCTTTTTCTTTAATTGTCTTGTCCACCTAAATGGACATTAAAGCCCATTTTACTTGTCGCTATCCTTGTCGCTGCCTATATTTAAGGCATGTATTTTTATTTAAAAAACAAAAACACTAACTCAAAGACCTTAATACTTTTAAGATATTACGTTGCCAAAGATAGAAAATTGTTTCAGTTATCTACTAAACTTTCTATTAAACCTTCTGACTGGTCTTTTGACAATAGAATGCCTACTCCCAAGCGTGGACTTGCAAGTGTAGAGAGCAGGCAGCTAACTAATAAGCTAAACCGTATTAATGAGAAGCTACAGGCGGTACTGCTGCATTATGGTAAAGACGTTAGAGTAGAAAACCTAAAGGAAGCATTTGCACCAAAAAAAAATAAAGAAAACGTTGAGCCTTTGTTTTTAGAATTTATAGAGGAAAAAAAAATACAAGGCACGCTCAACAAGTCAAGCATACAAAAGTACAATGTGGTGTTTGATAAATACAAAAGCTTTTGTGCAAAACAACACACCAAGTACAAGATAATGCAGCTCAACGATGATTTCTACATTGCTTTTTTAAGTTATATGCGGCACGATCACGGCTTAAACGACAACACGCTTTCTCGTTATTTTGTCTGTTTTAAAACATTTGTACTGTGGTGTCAGCGCAAAGGCATAGAGATTAATACAGACTATAAAAAAGTAACTGTAAAAGAGTATGAAGCAGATGGTATTGCGCTTACTGTTGAAGATGTTAAGACGCTAGAACAGGCAGAACTCACTGGCGCAGAGGAAAAGGCTAGGGATTTGTTTTTAATTGGTGTGTATTCGGGTCAAAGGTTTTCAGACTACAGCGTGTTTGACAAGGCAGACGTGCAAGGTAAGTTTATAATAAAACGAGCAGAAAAGACAGAGAAGCACAGTTATATACCGCTTCACAATAAGCTAAAAGATTTGCTTGACAAGTACGACTGGAGGCTGCCAAAGATAAGCTCGCAGAAGTTTAATGTAAGGATCCAAGCGGTATGTAAGAAATTAGGCTTTGATGAGCAGATAAAGAAAACTACCTATAAAGGCAAGGATAAGACTGTAGAGATTATACCAAAGTGGCGCATGGTAGCATCGCACACAGCCAGAAGAACCTATACCACACTGGCGTGTGAGGCAGGAATAGCAGACCATTTCATCATGGCTGTTACTGGCATAAAAGACCCCAAGACACTACAGAAATACAAAAAGCTAAATAAAGAAATGCTTTTTAAGTCTTCTGCTTCTTTTTGGGTTTAGTAAGTGATTTTTTCACCTTATTAAAATAAACCCTTAAATACTCTTGTTCTAATTTCCTTAATTCTTTTTTTGTATATGATTTTCTTAACTTTTTCGACTTAATCATATCCATAAAAAAGTCCGTAAAATCTTTCCCCATAATTATACAGTTGTTACTCCTTATTTTAATTTATCTGGGGATTTGTTGTTGTTTTATAGACGATTGTCATGCTGTTACTCCAAAAATTAACTTTTTGGTTATTTCGTTAGCATTGTATCGCACAATTAAAACATTTGTTTCTGCTTTGTTTTTTTTTAATTTTTAAGCCCTATAATATAAGGAATTTTTATTTAATATAAATTAAAATTTAATTTAATTTAATTTTAAGAAGGTTTTTTTACGATTTTAACAATTAATAATATTTGCATTTAGTCCTTACAAATACCTACATTTAGTTCTGCATTATTAATTTTATCTATCTCTAATAGTATGTTCATTAGGTATTCGGAAAACCGCTCATCCATATTGTCTTTTATAATCATGGAGCTGTAGTTTCTTTTGTTGGTGTATTTTACTGCCTTTATTTTGCTGCTCTTAAAGAGGCTCTCCTTACCGCCAATGTCAAAATAATTTTCATCTTCGCAGTTAAATTTTTTCCAATTAACTAGCTGTGTTTTCTCGCCATTCTCAAAAATAATATCTAAGGTGCTTTCTTCTTCCACACAGCCATCTATGCCTGAAACTTTTAAATAAAAGGAGCTTGGTTTAATTTTTCCTTCTTCTTCTTTTAAAAACAGCATGCCAAGCATGCCTTGTGTACTCATATCGCCTCCGTCTTTAAATCCTATCATACCATCAATAGTACTTACAGATACTTTGTCGGTAAACTCGTCAACCGTTTTACAGATTAGTTTAGAGGTAATGGCTTGTTGGTCATTTTGGGCGTTGCCACTAACGCCTACAAATAGTATTAGTAATAATAATAAGTAGTTCATTTTTGTTGATTTGGGGGTTAAATATTTCATTTTTGTTCATTTAGGGGTTTTTATTTTTCATTTAAGTACTTGTTTAGCTCATTTACTAAATAGTTTATTTTATCTGTTATTTCTTTAGCATTTTTATGCATAATTAAGACCGTTTCTTTGAGCTTCAGCATTTCTGTTTCGTTTGAGTTTGCCAAATCTTCTATTGAGTCAGTCTTAACCATAAACATATCTGCAATCTCGTCTAGTTTATCTAATATAGGAAGGGCAGCATGGTTGTCTCGTTGATCTATTTTACCTGGCAAGTCAAATTCTATAAATTCTATGACTTGCTGCGCTGTTACTGTTCTATCTTCTTCTTTTGATTGTTTGTCTTCTTCTTTTCCATATAGTAGCCACTTCTCAGAAATGTCTGGAAATGCGGTTATAATTCTTTCTACCGTCTTTCCACTAGGTTTTCTGTTTTCTTTTATAAGCAGATGTATTGTTGTTGGGGAATTAAGTCCAATAATTCTACAAAAATCTGCTACTGATAGCTCTTTTTCTTTTAATATCTTTTTTATTCTACCAGAGTAGCCCTTCATTTTTTCTTATGTTTTTTTAAGAAAATCTATCACAATTTTGTATTAGTGTAAATTATTATTATATTTGTGTAATAATTTATTAAATAGCGATAAATTAATTCTCAATTAATATAACAAATAATGAGCCAAAACACAGAAAGTTTAGAAAATATAAAAGAATTGTACAAACAAGTAGAACGCAAAAAAGTGTTTATAGAGCTGTTGTCAAGAGAGTTTAATCTCGCACCTGCATCAATACGCAATAATTGGTTTTATGGTTTTTATTCAATTCCTCAAAAACATCACAAAAGGCTTACAGAGCTATTGCAAAGAACAATAGCTGCTCAAAATTGCAGACGCAAAATTGCTGCACATAACTACAAAATAGAAGAAGTATGATATACCTAGAAGAGGGAATATATTTAAGTGTACAAGAGGTTGCTCTACACGTAGGAAAGTGTAATAAAACAATTCGACGTCATATTTGGAAAGGAAAAATACAAGCCTACCGAATTGGCAGAGGAGACTACCTAATATTTAAAGATCAGTTTCCTAAATATAAAGATCAATGCAAAAACTAGAAATATGAAAATAAATAGAGAAGATTTAGAAGGAATCCTTATAGACAATTTCACAGATAAAGATGGACACCTTGATTTATCAGATTTAGACTTTAGAAAAGTTAAAGGCAAAGTAATTCTCACAAGAATGAAAGCAAAGGTAATTAATAACTCATTCCAAGAAGCAGAGTGGATTGATAACACACACCAAAAAGCAGAGTGGATTGATAACACATACCAAAAAGCAAAGAAGATTTGGAACTATGGTCAAAAAGCAGAGTGGATTGAAAACAATAATCAAAAAGCTAAGGTTATTCATAACTATTACCAAGAAGCAGAGTGGATTTTTAACTTATACCAAGAAGCAGAGACGATTAGTAACGCAAACCAAATAGCAAAGAAGATTATAAAATAACTAACCCTTAAACCCAAATAACATGAAAACAAAAACTAGAACAATGAAAAAACAAGTGAAAATGCTACCAACAGGTGCAATAGTTATAACTAAAGCTAATGGAAAGGTGCAAGTGCATCATCCTAGCGACAGCGACTATCCACTACATCTGCTGTACTACAGACAGTTGCAACAAATAGAAAAACAACTAAATAAAATAAGCATTTACGGATGAGCGAAATACAAGTAGAAATAGATAAGAAGAATTGTTTTACAGGCAGAGCATACTCAACGCTACAACAATTTCAAAACGAAAGACATTTAGACAACTATTTGCGAAAGATGTCAAAAAACGAAAGTACAACTAAAATAATAGGACACAGAATTTTAAATCATGGATAAGACAATAGGACAAGAGTATAGATCGGTAGTAACAAAAGTTACCGCCAACGGAGTAGACAAAGATGCTTATGGGCTTTTTTACAAATATGAATACGAAATGCAAGACGGCACAGTTTTGGGCGCACGCCACAAATCTGAGCATAATAAATTACCAGAAGGCACTGAGGTTGAATATGTCATAAGAGGCAGAAATGACTATGGAACTTATGGAAAGGTATCCAAGCCTTTTGACGGAGATCGTGGTAATGGTGCGCCATACAGCCAAAACAACAATGCGCCTAGTAACCCGCCTAGCACCTCAGATAACAACAGGCATAAAAGTATAGTGTGGCAATCACTAGCAAAGGTAGCTGCTGCACTACTTACAAGACAAGATTATAACCCTGACGAGGCTGTAAAGCTTACAGATTTTCTGGTATCGTACCACGACTGGGTTGTAGCAGGAAAGCAAGGCGAAAAGCCTGTTTACAACAAGCCTCGTGTGACTGAAGATATGCCCTTTTAATCATGAGCATAATAGATAAGCATATTGTAGACTACTGGCGCAAAGACGTAAACATGCGTCTTATGGTTGAAAAGAGCTGTGCAAAGGATATACAAAACGGCATATACATTAAAAGGCTTAATGGCTTAAAAACAATGCTAAAGTTTTATAGTGATACGCACAAGGACCTTATAGCTAAAGAGCTTATAGAACTGAAAAATCAACAAGAACATGAACACTATTCAAACTCTTGAGGAGTGCAAAGACCTTATTAATAAAGTTTATTTGATAGATGACTTGGCTTCTCGTTCTAGGAGGCAAAACATGAACGATTGTACAAACAAACAGCTAGAGGGTATTGTAAAACTGATGAAAAAGTGTCTTGAAAATAACAATAAGAAAAACCAATATGACCATGTCTAAAGCTCCTGCCTATCAATTTTACGTACAAGATTTCTTTACAATTGTCATGAATTTGAATATGGAAGAACGTGGCTTATACATCACTCTTTGCGCTAGACAATGGGCTCTTTTTAACGAAAACGGAATACCCAAAAAAAGGCTAGCCTTAATCGTGGGTTGCGATTGGGAAAATCTGCCTGATGTGGTAAAAGAAAAGTTTGTAGATAACGGTGATTACTTCTTTAATAAACCCCTGCAAGAAACTTTTTTAAACATGAAGTCTTATAAAGAAAAACAAAGCATTAATGGACAAAAAGGAGGTAGACCTAAAAGCCAAACAAAAGCCAAAAAAAGGTCTTCTATGAAGATTGAAGATAGAAGTATGAAGATTGAAGATAGAAAAAAGAAGATTGAAGTAGTATTACCATACGACTCGGAAAATTTTAAAAACGCTTGGCACAACTGGAAAGTGTACAAAAGCAAAGAGTTTGGTTTTAAATACAAGACAGTGCAAAGCGAGCAAGCTGCCCTAGTGAAACTATCAAACGAAACAGACAACGAGCAACACGCCATACAGTCAATAAACAACTCAATGGCTAATGGGTGGAAAGGCATATTTGCTCACAAAGAACAAAAGAATGGAAGCAAGAAAAATAGTAAAAATGGAAGTCAATACTCTAAAGAGTTCATCCAAGAAGTTGTTGGCGATCTACAGTCCTAAAAACTGCCTAGCAAAAGGAGCTAAAATAAGACAGGTGTCTGATTGCTTTGAAAGCAAGGCTCCTAGCATAGGCAAAATGCAGCGCACACAGGGCAATGTGTTTACAAACGCATACGTGATGGCTTGGCTTGTTTACTTGAATGAAGTGCTTGGTCTTAACAAACCAATGAGCGAAGAACAAATAAGGCTGTGCGCTCAGATGATTTTAGACGATTACTACGCACTCAACATAGCAGATTTCACGCTTCTGTTTAAGCGCATCATCAAAGGCGATTATGGCGAGTTTTACGAGCGGTTGAGCATAGATAAAATACAAAAGTTCTTCAGCAATTATTTTGAGGAGCGATGCAATGAAGCACAAACGCAAACCCAACGCACCCATAACGATCTAAAGTCTGATGACACATTTGCCTTTAGCAATAACCCTAGAAGAAGATAACTAACCCCAAACAGTAAATAACATGAAAAAAATAAACAAGATAAGAGACTACTTAATTAAGCATAGAACAGATGAATATGGAAACCTTGATTTATCTGACTTAGATTTTAAAGACTTTAACGGTGATATACTGTTGAATGGAATGGTAGCTAAAAAAAAGATTTCTAATCTCGGGCAAAATGCAAGTATAATTTCTAACACATACCAAGAAGCAGAGACGATTTGGAACTCATGGCAAGACGCAGATATAATTTGCAACCATAATCAAACTGCGGATAGTATTGATAACAATAATCAAGAATTAGAACATCGGCATGATGACTGGCGTCAGATGATGCAGTAATATTAAAATACAAGTTAAACCATGAAAAAAATAAACGAAATAAGAGACTACTTAATTAAGCACAGGACAGACGAAGATGGAGACCTAGATTTATCAGATTTAGACTTTAGAGAGTTTGATGGTGATATAGTGTTAGATAAAATGAAATCCAAAAAAACGATTTCTAATTCATTCCAAGACGCAGATATAATTTGGAACAATAATCAAAAAGCAAATAAGATTTGGAACGCATGGCAAGAAGCAAAGGAGATTAGGAACACATGGCAAGAAGCAGAGAAGATTAGGAACGCAAATCAAAAAGCAAATAAGATTTCTAACGCATGGCAAGAAGCAAAGGAGATTAGGAACACAAAGAGCAGATTAAAAGCATTTCTAAACCGACTATTGACACGCTTAGCAACAATCTTTTTTTTACTAACAATTCGCGCTTTCGTAGTCATTTGCATTGTAATAGGCTTACCAATATGGTTTGTTACAGGGAAAGCATATTTGACTGATTGGAGTATTAGGTTAATGGACAAACTCCTAGATACATATTTCAAGGCTCAAAATAACTAACCCCAAATAATAATAACATGAAAGGAATAAACGAAATAAGAGACTACTTAGTTAAGCATAGAACAGACGAAGATGGAGACCTAGATTTATCAGATTTAGACTTTAGAGAGTTTGATGGTGATATAGTGTTAGATAAAATGAAATCCAAACAGAGTATTATTAACTCACGCCAACAAGCAAAGAAGATTTGGAACAATGGTCAAGAAGCAGATAAGATTTCTAACTCATTCCAAGAAGCAAAGGAGATTAGGAACACATACCAAAAAGCAAAGAAGATTTGGAACTATGGTCAAAAAGCAGAGGAGATTGTAAAATAAATGATTAAGAGAGTCTACCAGAAGCGCAACAAGTATAAAGCTGTTAAGCAAATGTTTAATGGTAGGCTATACCACAGCAAAAAGGAGGCAGCCTTCGCCCAAGAGTTGCACCTACGTAAGCTTGCAGGGGAAATTACTGATATCATTCCACAGTACCCCCTGCGACTTTACGTTAATGAAAAAAAAATATGCAACTACTTCATAGACTTCAAAGTAGTATATCCTGATAACAGCATAGAGCTAATTGAAGTCAAAGGATTTGAAACAGATATATGGAGACTAAAATGGAAATTAACAGAAGCACTATTAGATGAAATAGAACCTAACGCAAAACTCGTACTTGTAAAATGAATGAACAACAAATAAAACTTTTTCAAAGTAAAAAGACAGATAATTGGCAAACCCCTAATTGCTTATATAACGAACTAAATGAAGAGTTTAATTTTGACTTTGATCCTTGTCCCTTAAATTCTACTTTCAATGGGCTAGATTGTAATTGGGGCAGACGTAATTTTATCAATCCTCCTTATAGTAACGTCAAGGGATTTTTACAAAAAGCCTATGAAGAGTTACAAAATGGCAACGCTGAAGTTTGCGTTTTTTTAACTTTCGCTAATACCGACACAAAATGGTTTCACGACTATTGTTATAATAAAGCAGAAATAAGGTTTATAAAAGGACGCTTAAAATTTTTAGATGATACAGGTAAAGTAAAAAACAGTGCTATGAGACCAAGTATAATTTTAATATTCAAAAATTAAAAACTAATTAAATGAATATACTCGAAAACCTTAACCAAAACCATAAAAGCTTTGTCTTGTACGTAAAGAAAAACGCAAGAACAGAACAACAAAAAAAATACCCAGAGGATGTAGTCCAAGAAGCATACTGCCGCATTATAGAAATACAATCGCAAGGGCATGAACTGAAATTTGAAAGCTACTCAATGCTTGAAAGGTATTTCTTTAAAACAATTAAAAACATCATGATTAACCAGACACAAAAAAAAACAATACAAGAGCTGCCAATTAAAGGCGAAATCACTTTTCAAGACGTAAAGGATATTGAAGTTATAGAGCACTCAGAGCTTGTAAAAAAGATAGATCAGGTTGTAGAAACTTTTTACTGGTATGACAAAATGATGTTTAACCTCTATCGTTATAAAATTCCTTCTATTAGAAAAATATCTAGTGAGACCAAAATAAGCAGACCAAGTGTTACAGGAACCATCAAAAGCTGTAAGTATAAAATACAAAAGGAACTGGCAACAGAATATTATAAAATAGTGAATTAGTAAAACAGTATTAACCCCAAAAAACGTGAACATGAGCAAGACAGAAAAAATGAAGAATATACAAATGAAAGAAAATGGCAGGATCGTTTATTGCGATGATAACGGCAAGCCATTGTTTTTATACAATGTTGAGGTACGTTTTTCTTTGTGGTGGAGTAGATTAATTAAAACTGCTAAAGCTAAAATCTGGTGGTATAAAGGAAGTGTTAAAAACTTTGCTTGGTTTCAATTAAGGGCTTGGAACGCATTACGAGGCAAAGAAATGATAATGGATAGCAGGGAGGTTATAACCAAAGGTGGCTACATATTCAAACAACTTGAAATAAGTAAATCTCCTGTAAGTAAAACGGAGTGTATTGAGTAATGCACCCTAACAAAATATTAACCCCAAAAAACAAGAACATGAACAAGACAGAAAAAATGGAATTAAAACACAACATTAGTAAATGGAAAGACGAGAATGGCAATGATTTTATCGCCTTAAGCAAAAGTGTTATACCCAAGCGAAAAGGTCGTTTATTAGTAAATAGAGAATTGATATTACAAGCTGATGTAGATACACTAAAAGTAATTTTCTCAAACTTTTTTCCTTTAGATGTCAATAGACACCATATTGTAAGCTATTGGGATAGCATTGAATATTATGGAATAAGCGAACACTTTGAAGAAGTAGAAGAGTTTTGTGCAGCTCCTACTTATGAAATGTGGCTCAAACGTGATAAAAACGGTAAAGTAAAGTTTGATAAAATGGTAAAGCTATAAGTATTACACCCAACAAAGTATCACCCCCAATAAATGAGAACATGAAGATATTATGGCAAAGTACAGAAAGAAACCAGTAGTAATTGAAGCGATACAACTTAAAGAAACAAATATTAGTGAAGTGCTAAGTTTTATGGGGCAAAAAGTAAGGTTGCAACCTTTTCAGGAACAAATGAGATTAGAGCAGTATAAAGATAGTGTTGTTGAAAACGGTATGAATATACATACGCTAGAAGATGGAAGTGACGCAAGGGCAAAGCACGTAGCGAGTATAGGTGATTGGATTATAAAAGGAATAAAGGGTGAATTTTACCCTTGCAAACCCGATATATTTACCGCTACATACGAAGAAGTAAAGTAGTATTATGCACATCAAAGTATTAACCCCAAAAAACAAGAATATGGCTTATAGAATATATGAAATAATAAAACCAGAACGTGACGACTACGACTTGAAAACCACTGAGTCAATAACATTGAAAGAGGTTGATTGTTATGGTTTGAATTGGTCTTACGTTAGCGAAGTATCTGCTAAAATAGATATTGAACAAAACAAAAAAAACTTAAAACACAAAGACCTAGTTATATTAGAGGTGATTAATATTACACCTAACGCATTGTATAAGGCAAGTAGCATTTAAAGACCAAAAGAAAAAGTAAATTGATTTAATAACAGCAAATAGTACAAAAATAAGCCTAACAGCTATTTGCTATATACATTGTTAGGTGTAGTTAAAATTATGTTTGGAATAGGAAATTATTATGGAGGATTAAAAATAAAAGAAGAAGATGGTAAATACTTTTGGGGGATAGAAAATTATGATGGAACTGATTTTAAAGAAATACCTAAATACCTTTTTGATTCATTGGTTGAATTTAGGGATGAGTAATAATTTTTATTACATCTAACAAAGTATCACCCCCAACAAAGGGGGGTTTACCACTTGTAAATTTTCTTGTTTATAGTAGTATGAAACAGAAAGGTTTAGGAGATACGGTAGACTGGATTACTACACACACAGGAATTAAACAAGCAGTCAAATATTTCTTTGGAGACAACTGTGGCTGCCAAGAGCGTAAAGAATGGCTAAACAAAATGCTGCCATACATGCGTGAAGAACTAACACAAAGCGAGTACTTGCTGCTGCACGATTTCTTCAAAGAAGATCACAGTACTGTTACAGCCAAACAACAAAGCCAACTACTTAAAATATACAACAGGGTGTTTGGTAAGCGTAGAGAAATGAGCAGTTGCTCTCCATGCGTTAAAACACTTGTTGATGAGCTAAAAGAATTATACAATGAATACAGTAAAGCTATTGAGCAAAGTAATAAACGGAAGGCTTGAAGATAATACAGGTATTGTAAAAGCACTAAAACAATATGAAGGAAAAGACATTCAAATTACAATTAAGCTAAAGCAAAAAACACGCAGTAGCTATCAAAACGCTTACTACTGGGCAGTCATTATTCCCATGACCGTAAAAGCCTTATACAACGAATGGGGAGAAACATGGACACCTGAAAAGGCACATGAACTATACAAGTATAAATTTATGCAAGAGTTTAGACAAGTAAAAGATAAAATAATTCAAGTACCAAAATCAACAACAGAAAACAAAACAACAGAGCAAGAGGTGTTTCATGACAATTGCAGGAACTTCCTAAAAGAGTACTTCAACATTGATGTGCCTCTACCAAACGAATATATAAGAATTGATTAATCAATCTTTTTCAATTATGGACAAACGAAAATATAATGGAGGTAAAAGAATAGGAGCAGGCAGAAAGCCAAAAGACCAAGAGAATTCATTGATAGAAGCCCTAGACAGAATAGTAGATGGCGATAAGGCTATTGAAGTTTTAAAAGAACTAATAAGCGAAGGAGACATTAGAGCATTACAACTCTACCTAAACTATCGTTATGGCAAACCAAAAGAAAGTGTAGATGTTACACAATTTGTTGAACAACCCCTATTTTTAGATGTTCCTGAAGACTACAGCGGTACAGAAGATACAGAAGCTCAACAAGAGGATTAGAATTGTACAGGGCGGCACGTCTGCATCTAAGACCTTTGGCATCATTGCGCTGCTTATTGACTACTCCATTAAGCACCCTAAAACAGAAACGTCTGTTGTGGCTGAGTCTATTCCCCATTTGCGTAGGGGGGCTTTAAGAGACTTTAAAAAGATTATGCAAATGACTGGGCGTTGGCACAGCGAACAGTTTAACAAAACGCTTCTTACGCACACCTTTACCAATGGCTCAACAATGGAGTTCTTTTCAGCAGACAGCGATGCAAAGCTGCGAGGTGCCAGAAGACATGTGTGCTACCTTAACGAGTGTAACAACATAAGCCACGAGGCATACTTCCAATTGGCTGTAAGAACATCCAAACACATATACCTAGACTTTAACCCATCTGCCGAGTTTTGGGCGCATACAGAACTAAAAGATGATCCTGACGCTGACTGGCTAATACTGACCTACAAAGACAATCAAGCAGCACCTAAAGCAGCAGTCAAGGAAATACTAAAAGCCAAAGAGAAAGCAGACAAGGGAAACACCTTTTGGCAGAACTGGTATCGTGTCTATGGGCTTGGTCTTGTAGGTACTTTGCAAGGTGCTGTGTTTACCAACTGGAAAGAGGGTGCGTTCAAAGAAGTATCAAAACCTGTGTATGGTCAAGACTTTGGTTTTAGCAATGACCCCACCACACTTATAAAAACAAGTATTGACAGAGACAAGAAGCTAATATATCTGCAAGAGTGCTTCTACAAGAAAGGACTTACAACAAGCCAGATAGCAACGCTTAACCAAAAGCACGCAGGCAATGATTTGATTGTAGCAGATAGTGCAGAGCCACGCCTTATACAAGAGCTGTCGCAGTATTGCAACATAGTACCAACAATCAAAGGACAGGGCAGCATAACCTATGGCATTAGTCTTTTGCAGGACTATGAGCTTATTGTAGACCCTCAGAGCGTTAATCTAATCAAAGAGTTAAAGAATTATGTGTGGCTAGAGAAACGCTCGCAAACGCCTTGTGATGCGTTCAATCATTTGTTAGACGCCCTGCGCTATAGCGTATCGTATCAACTGGCTAACCCACACAAAGGTCAATATTATGTTTATTAGATA
>Ga0163179_10000558_pt1 | contig 26749 bp, 30 predicted proteins | sample AtlANTMetagenome_FD_109643 | JGI IMG/M metagenome (GOLD analysis project Ga0163179, IMG submission 109643) | Marine eukaryotic phytoplankton communities from the Atlantic Ocean - Atlantic ANT 2 Metagenome | ecosystem: Environmental > Aquatic > Marine > Oceanic | place: North Atlantic Ocean...
ATTCTCTGGTGTTGGAGAGGGTGCTAAAGAGAAAAAGACTATGGCTGACATTGACAAGATTGTTAAATCAGCTAACAATTTTTATAACGCTAAAGTAACAGAAGAAGGTCGTGGAAGATTTCCTGGTCAGTTAAAGTATGATGAAAAAGTCGGTGGATATGATACCGAAGCTTCACTACTTACTGGTATAGGTTCTTTTACAAAGTATAGTGATGCTGAAGGTGGAAGTTGGGTATCTGTTTTTGGAACAGCTAACACAGCAGCTCCAGCTCCAAGTGGTCATCAAGTTGCTACAACAGAAGATGACGATGGTGATGATGCATTTGATATATCAGTAGGTGCTGAAGAGTTCCTATATGAGTTTGGTGGTAACCCAATCAAGACACCATTTCAGGATGGTCATTACATTTGTGCAATTATACCAGGTGGTGGAAGTGGTGCTGGATCATACTCACCAATCTTATATGTTGCTGACTTAGAAAACCCAAGTAACTTTAAGAAGAAGTTACAACCGTAGGAGATAATCATGTTGAAAAACAGTAAAGGATTTACATTAATTGAACTTATTATGGTTACAATCATTTTAGGTATTTTAGCAGCCGTTGCTATTCCACGATATATGACATCTGTTGAAAAAGCAGAAGCGGCAGCTGAAGATGCGGTCATTAGTGCAATCAAGGCTGGTTTAGAAACATATGCTACAGAACAACTTTTAGACAATGGTCGTAGAAGTTGGCCAACTAACCCGTGGGAAGCATTAGATACAAAACCTGCTGGATACACTACGGACGCTACTGATGCTGATGTTGATGGAGAGTGGACATACAACACCACTTCAAAGAAAATCACACACCAGCGTAATGATAACTCTCGTGTGGGTTGGCTGTATGACGAAGGTACTCAAAGTGGTGATAACGCCGTTGTAGGTACACTTGGTTCAAGAGCTAGTCTATAGGGGATAAAATGAAAAACTCTAACGGATTTACTCTGATAGAGTTGGTAGTAGCAATTGCTTTGGTGGGGATTCTCGTTGGTTCGGTAATCCCCACTTTTTTTAGTACCGTGAACCGAACTCAATCATCTGTAAATATATCTAATATGACAATCATAAAACAATCATTTATGCAATACTACTATGATAATCATATGGCAGGTAATCCACATTTTCCTGAATTACCAACAAATGGTTTAATGGATTCCACATACCGACAAATAACCTTAGAGGATGGTAGAACACCAGATATGTTGTTTAGTGGAGATTTACCTTATAATACAAATCAAAAACCTTATACTTATTATTGGGAAAGTGATACGATAAATGGACACATAACTAATCGTATCATAATTAAAGACGATGATTCGGATAGTCCCTCGTATAACGAAAAGGTAGTTGGAGAAATCTAATGCAGGATGAATTATTAGGATTACTTATTGCTACACTATTCGCATGTTTGATATGGGAACTTGATGAAAGACAAGTAACCAAAAAACACAAGAAAAAAAAGAGAATAGAACAAATAGAAAAACAAGGAAAAAAATGAATAGTAAAGGATTCACACTAATAGAAATATTAACTGTGATTCTTTTGATTGGTATAATGAGTGCAATTGCAATTCCAAGATTTGAGAAACGGATTGAGTTAGAGGAATTAAAACATGAAAAAGAATTCACATATACATTATGGGAAGAATTAGAGGTTTATGCAAACAAACAATATGAAATATCTGGAACAGAATTCTGGCCGGCACATCCATTATCTGTAATAGGTAGAACGAGAAATATAATTGTCACTATGGATTTGGGAATACCTGATGAGGATAATGAGTGGCAGTTTGATGGAACTAATTTATATCATAGGAGAATGAACAATGAAGTTTGGTACTTCCAATATAATGCTAATAACTTTTTTCTTTCTGAGCTTCCAACTAAGTTATAGTCAACAGGGAGCAGATATTACTCAAACATCAGAAACTAAACGCAGTTCTTTTATGGGACAAGATTGTGATGATACAGAATATAGAAATTCTAATGGTAGACCTAATTGGAAAAATTATGGTAGGTGGTTAAGTGAATGTGATTCTATCTCGACCACATATTATGATGTGGAGTTTGCAGAAAGAAGAAAGAGACAAGAAGAAAAAGAAAGATTGGCTAAAGAAAAAGAGTTAGCTGAACCACTTGAAGATTTAGATTTAGATGCTATGTGGGAAAATACTGTATGGGAAGAAATACAAGATGTAGCAGAAAGTGTGTCTTATGAAACAGAATACATAACTGCAGTTGCTGGTGTTCGTGGAGCAGAAGCTGAAGATGAGGCCTTGGCATTATTATATTACAGAAGAAGTATGAAAGGATTATCCTTATTAGATTTAAAAAAGGCATATGGTAAGTTACAGAATACAAAGGATAATCTCATAAAGAAAGACCCGAACCATCCTAAGTTAGAAAAGATAAATAACTTATTGTCACAATTAAAAATAAAAATGAAAAAAGTCTAATATTTGTAATTTCTTTTATTTGTATATAATAATTATGATTGGAAGTTTAAGAAATTAAATTTCAAACCGGACATATAAACTTATCACTAAATAAAGGAGAAAACCGATGAGAGCACTAGCATTAATAATGCTAACTGGCTCGGTCTTAGCCAGCGACTTACCAGTTAATCATGGTAAGACAAGACCACCAAAAGCTAAAACCCAATTCGCACTGAGTTATTATGATATACGAGAGAACCTAATAGAAGAAGTTCCAAAAGAAGGAGTTATTGTAGAATTTGAAATATCAGAAACAGGTAAAGTAGAAAATCCAAGAATAACAGAAGAATATAATATTAATTTAAGTGAAACCATAATAGATAAGGTATTAGAATTAGAATTCAAACCTGCATTACAAAATGGTAGACCTGTGAGGATAAGGTATAAGTTACCAATTGTATTCAAGTAAAATTGAGCAAAAAAAAGGGGAACTTTCGTTCCCCTTTTCTGTGCACCGATAATAGCTATTTACGGAATAAACCCACCAACACCAATAAAGCGACTAACCCAGCGAAACCGGATTCGCCGAATTTATTTATGATTGATGTTAGGTTACCAATAACATTTACACCGAAGATACCACTTCCAAATATGACTTCGGAAACTGCACCAATGGTAACAAAGGATAATAGAAGATGTGAAACATCATCTGTCCATCCCTTGACGAGTGTTATGATTTCCTTCATTGTTATCTCCCGTTGTTTGTTCTTATCACTAAACAGAAAAGGGACTTTCGTTCCACTAATCTGTAGTCGAGTGAATCCCGACCAATAATAACTATGTTATTCCTAAAAAATCCTTTTCGCATATATATTGACTATCTTTTTATAAAGCATATATTTATTTATGAATTATAGTAACCAAAAATATGGGATTTTATTATGGCAAACGACTATGAATTGTTTGAAGGTAAATCACTATCATCACTTTTTAAAGATATTTACGATAATTCCAAACACAATAAAACACAACTTGAAACATTAGTTGGAGAAGTTGCAGGATTCATTAAGGATGGGGATATGGCTGTTCAGTTAATTCCTATGATTAAAGAGTATTTAGAAATAAATGTGAAGAATGATGAGCAACTTGTGAAACTAGCTGGTATTGTTCAGAGAATAATAGCCAACGAGAATAAGGGTGGAGCAGAAGCAGAGTTTGGATTATCCGATAGGGAAAAGGAACAATTACTGAAAAGTATTGATGATGTGGTAGTTGATTTACAAGTTAAATCAGATGATATAAAGAATGATATAAAAGATATTAAGGAAAATTAATGGCATATTTTGGAAGGAATCCAAATAGATCTTATACGGGTAGAGGTAAGAAACAGTTAGATTCAGGTGGTGGATTACCTACAATTGGTAAGGTCAAACAAGTCATCAATCAATATCAAGATTCTGCAGAAGATAATGTATTTTATGAGTTAGAGGCCGCAGAAGTAATTGCAGTTATAGACAAGGAAGAAAAAGTACCAAAGGATTCTGAGGGTAATATTATTTGGCCTCTAATGGGATGCATTAAAGCAAGAAAAATTGAATCTGAAACTGATAAACCAATTAACTCTAATTTAAGATTATATTATCCATTACATCCACTTGAAAGACAATTACCAATACGAGGTGAATATGTAATTGTAATGGAATATATGGGTGTTAATTATTTTACTAATGTTATAAACTTTTTGGTAAGTGTAAACGCAAATGTAGCACCCGGTAAAAGTGGGGCAAGACCAGAAGAAATCGTAGAGGAAGATTATATTTATGACCATTTTGAATTGGAAACTGAAACTGGTTTTGACCCGAAGATAAAAAAACTATGGCCTTATGAAGGTGATTATACTCTTGAGGGTAGATGGGGACATTCAATTCGTTTTGGTAGTAATATTGTAAAGGGTTCACACGAAGATGATACCGAAACACAAGATTCACCAAATATTTTAATTCGTGCAGGTCAGATGAATGACGCTTTAGATTTTGGTAAGACGGTAGATGAGACACCTTATAAACCAATTAAAGAAGATATAAATGCAGATGGTAGTTCAATTTGGATGACTACTGATCAATCTGTAAATTTAAATATTGAGAATACAAATGCATCAAGTCATATTTATATGACATCCGACCATCAAGATGACCAACCAAAAAAGGGTGGAAAGCAAATAACAATTAATTCAGATAGAATTACATTTAATAGTAAGAAAGGAAAGATACTTGGATTCAGTCATGATGGTATTGGGTTTTCCACACAGAAAAGTTTTACGGTAGATGCAGATAATGGTATGCAAATGAATACAGGTGGTGAAACGGTTATGAATATGATACCTGGTGGAATAAGTTTAATAACACCTGGTAATTCAAGATTAGACTTGGGTTCAGGTGGTGGTGGAGATAGTGATGTTATTTATTTATCAAGTGAATGTCCATCATATCTCAGACTCGATGATAAAGCACATTTACAAAGTTGTAAAGGTGCAAATGTACACCTTGATGATTGTGCAGGATTATACACACACAACGAAAGTTATTTAAAAATAGGTGGTAGTAAAGATGAAGCTGTTATATACATAGTTGGTCGTGATGATGTTAAGGAACAACATTTGGTCTTTGGTGAAATACTTACCGACATATTAGATGAGATGTTAGCAGCACAAGAAGCACTTATAGATGCCGTTGGTACAATGGGAGCCATACCAAGTGGAGCAGGTCCTACTGGTCTTATCAATTTGGGTGCACCTTATAACGCAATAGTTGACCTTTGGAAGGCTACGAGTATAGAACCAATAAGAGCAAAAATTTGTAATATCCTCACCAAGGCATAATATGGGTTTGGATAAAAATAAACTGAAACAAGGTTTAATTGATAATTATAATAGTGGAGCAAATGACGGAGAAAGAACACAACAAGATTCGTCAAAAGAAATGGCAAGAGTAATAGTTGATTACGCTTCAGATGCAGAATTGGTAATAGCTGGTTCACCACCTTTAGTACCTGTACCACCACCAGCAGTTCCGACACCTGATCCAAGTGTGTTAGGACAAACGGTAAAAGTTAGTACGGCAAAAAGTGGAGAGAAAGTATTACAAAGTGGAATTGATGGTAGTTTTACGGCACAAGACCCAACACTTCTGTTGATGGCAACAGCAATACAGGGTTATGTTCCAATGTCCTTTACGGCATTTGGTAATAAGTCGAAAACGGTTAATGTTACTGGAGCAACTGTAATGCCCGTACCACCATTATTGGCAGTCGCAGCAACTAAAGGAATGGCTGGTGGTTCGGTAGAAGATGTAGCTGGTATTATGGCAACTGCCATACATACTGCATTTATGACCTCGATATTTACAGGTACTGTTGTTAATTTAACAAGTGGAGCAGTAATACCTGGTGTAATCGGTGGAACTTTAATATAGAATAGGAGTCTATAATGAAAAAACAAGAACTCATAAAAATAATTGAGTTAGTAGTTCGTAAGGAAGTGAAGAAACAAGTAAATGAGATATTTATTAATGAAGGAATTAAATCATTAAAGAATTCCAATTCATTACAGAGCAAGGAAGAAAATCTTTCTCTAAAAGAATCACTTTCACAGAATGAATTAAAACCAACTAAACCAAAACCAAAAAAGGAAGTTCGTTATACAGAAAATGAATCCTTAAATAAAATTTTGAATGAAACTGCGAATGGTAAGGAAACCGAAGAGTGGCCAACTATGGGTGGTGGAGCATTTGATAGTACTAAAATGGCGGAAGCGATGGGATATGGAAATATGATGAATGGTGGTACTACGGAAGTAAAACGAGAAATAGCAGCAGCCCAAACCTTAAAGGAAAAGGGAGTTTCAACAAAGGATGTTGGTGAGAATGTTGTAAACGCACTTACAAGAGATTATAGTGGTTTAATGAAAGCAATAAATAAGAAAAAAGATGGTTTTCGTCCATAGGAGAAATTAGTTGTCAAGTATAACAGAATTAGATTTAGATCCCGATGTGACAATCGGTGTTGCATTACCAATGGACTACTCTGATGAGGGTGGTTTTTTTCCTGGTACACAAACAGCACTAACACAAACGAGTAGTAATATTAAAAATCTTTTGTTAACAAATAAAGGTGAGAGAGTAGGACAGCCAGATTTTGGTTGTGGTTTATTAAAAGTATTATTTGAACCGATGAGTGATTCTCTTATAGATAACTTACAAAATACGATAATTGAAGCCATGAATAAGTGGTTACCTCATGTACTTGTTAATAAATTAGAAGTATTACCTGATGAAGTCAATGAAAATATGTTAATCATAAATATTGAGTTTTCATTACAGCATCAACCCACGATGTTAGATGAATTAACCTTACAGATAGAAACTGGTGGGGGATATTAGGGGATAAGTATGGCACAAAAAGAAATTAAATATTTAAATAAAGATTTTTCAGGTTTTAGAAATGACTTAATAGAATTTTCTAAACAATATTTTCCTAACACATATAATGATTTTAATGAGTCATCACCGGGTATGATGTTTATTGAAATGGCATCTTATGTAGGTGATGTACTATCTTATTATGTAGATTCTCAATTTAAAGAAATGTTACTTGCTTATGCCGAGGACACTAAAGCTATATACGATATGGCACAATCATTTGGATATAAACCAAAGTTATCTCGACCTGCATTTGCCAGTATTGATTTATTTCAAACAGTTCCATCAACCGGTACAGGTACTTCGGTAAGACCAAATCTTGATTATGGGTTGGTGGTATCCAAAGATTCTACTTTATCTGCGGGTTCATCCACAACATTTAGAATTAGAGAAAAAGTAAATTTTAGATATTCAAGTTCTTTTGATCCTACAGAGATTACTGTTTTTGAAGTTGATCCCTCTTCCAAACAACCTACAAAATACTTATTAAAAAAATCTGTAGGAGTGGTTAGTGGTAATATAACAGAAGAACAATTTGCATTTGGTGATATAGAAAAATATTCTCGTATAAGATTAGGTTCGTCACAAGTATTGGAAATAATCTCTTGTACAGATAGTGATGGTAATGAATGGACTGAAGTTCCCTTTCTTGCACAAGATACTATATTTGATGATATAGAAAATAATGTAAAAAATGATCCTGAATTTTCACAATACAACGATGAAGCTCCGTATATGTTAAAATTAAAAAAGACTCCACGAAGATTTACAACATTTATTAGGAGTGATGGGTATACAGAATTAAGATTTGGTGCTGGAATATCAGATTCAGCTGATGAGGAAATTATTCCTAATCCTAACAATGTTGGTGGTGATTTACCAGGTAGTCCATCTTATTTGGACAAATATTACGACCCTGTAAATTTTCTTAAAACGAAGGCATATGGACAGGCACCATCAAATACTACATTGACTATTAAATATTCTTATGGTGGTGGTATTCAAGATAATGTAACAGCAGAAAGTATTAATGCGTTTACTAATTTAGTACTTGAAAATCAAGAAAATTTAAATCAAACTCTCGTAGATGATTCAAAGACATCGGTAGCAGCAGTTAATCCATTACCTGCTACTGGAGGTAAGGGTGCAGAAACACCAAAAGAATTAAAAGAAAATGCTTTAGCTTATTTTCAGGCACAAGGAAGAGCGGTTACCAAAGAAGATTACATTACAAGAGTTTATTCAATGCCACCAAAATATGGGGCTGTTGCAAAGGCATATATTGTACAAGATGAACAATTAAATGTTCCTAATATGCAAATTGAAACCAAGCTTGGTTCTAATATATTTGTAGATGAAAGAGTTGTTAGTGAATTAAAAAATAAAGATTTGAGTGGAACTGAAAGACTTCCCAATCCAATGGCACTAAATTTATACATACTTGGATATAATGGTAATAGACAATTAACACAACTCAATGTTGCAGTTAAGGAAAATATTAAAACATATTTATCACAATATAGACTGATGACTGATGCAATCAATATTAAAAATGCTTGGATAATAAACATTGGAGTTAAGTTTTCTATAATTGCTAGAAGAGGATATAATAAAGAAGAAGTGGTGTTAAAGTGTATAGAAGAAATAAAAAGTTGGTTTAATATTACAAAGTGGCAAATAAATCAACCAATAGTTATACAAGAACTAGCATATGCAATCTCACTTGTCGATGGTGTTGGTGCTGTAGTACCACCGAAGGAAGATAATCCTAAAAATATGACTGTGTTAATTTATAATAAATATGAATCATCAAAGGGATATTCTGGTAACATTTACGATACCAATAACGCCGAAAAAACAGGTGTGGTTTATCCTTCATTGGATCCAAGTATATTTGAATTGAAGTTTCCAAATTCTGATATAGAAGGTATGGTCGTAGGTGATTCAATTGGAAATGTGGATTAGGAGACATTAAATGCATTATTTTGAATTCGCAACAAAAGACACGACTTTATATGAAGGTAGTGGTAGTGTAAATACTGGACATGATGAAATATTAGAAGTCAGAAAAGATATTGGACAGGCCGGTGATGTAGTTAATGCAAGTAGAGTATTAATAAAATTTAATTTAACATATATATCATCATCAGTTTCAAGTGGATTAATTACCTCGGGATCCAACACAAAATTTTATCTGAATATGTATGACGCAAATTCACAGGGTTTAAATATAGAACAATATCTATATGCATATCCTATTAGTCAATCTTGGGTACAAGGTTCAGGACGAACTGATTCTAATCCATTTATTACTAATGGTGCAAGTTGGTATTACAAAGATAACGATACATTAAAAACTCAATGGGTAAGTCAAAGTAATGATACCGGCGGTACTTGGTATAGTGGAAGTGGATATGAAGCTTCTCAATTATTTGTAAATCAGGCAGCTGATTTAAGAATGGATGTAACTGATATAACTTGGAAATGGTTACACGGAATAGTTCCAAATGAAGGTTTTATGGTAAAGCGAAGTGGTAGTATTGGTAACACCAATACCACTATGGACGAAGGTAGTTCAACTTCATATGGACATTTTTTATTTTTTGGTAGAGAGACACACACTATCTATCAACCCAAATTAGAGGTCGTGTGGGACGATTCAAAGTATAATAGTGGTTCATTAACTCATCTAACACAAACAGAATTAGAAGATGTTAGAATATCTCCGAGAAGTTTAAGAAAAGAATATAAAGAAAATTCTAAAGCAAGATTCAGAATAAATTCTCGACCATTATATCCTGAGAAAACTTTTTCGGCAACTGATGGATATGCTACAGGTTACACAACATCAAAACTTTTACCAAGTGGAAGTACATACTATTCAATCGTAGATGCTTATACTGGTGATACTATAATTCCTTATGGTGATGGTTCAGTAGTAAGTGCAGATACGACTGGTAATTATTTTAACTTATGGTTAAATGGATTGTTACCTGAAAGATTTTATAGAATAGAGTATAAGGTTGTGAGTGGAAGTGGTACGATAGACGAGACCATTCAATACTTTGATGATTTACCATCATTTAAAATAACGAGATAACATATGCCTTACACTAAGGAAGAACTCAACAAAAACGAGTACTATCAAAAGTTAAAAGAAGAAGATAGAGAAACATATCTGATTAAATTGAATAATTCAAGAACATTAGATAGTGGTGCTGTAGTGGTTATGGAAGATGGTAATCAAGTCATAACACCAAAGACAGAACCATTGAGAAATGAAGCAGGAACATTCTTGTTATATGAGGATCCGTTTGACGAGGGTAGAAATTTACAAGATTTGGATCAACAATTAGAGATATCGTTAAAATCTCCATTATACAATACCGACCCGTTATGGGATAATATTTTAGATAGAGAAATAAAAGAATTATGAGAATCGACACTCAATTAACTCAGAAGGAATATAATTTTTTAAAGAAAGAAAACCAAGAAGTTTTAGGATTGAGTGGTGCACTATTCCCACCATTTCTACAAAAAGATGGGGATTACATAGAGGTTTGTGTTCACGATAGTGGTGGTAAATTTTTAGAAAAGGGTATAAGTGAGAATTGTGAAATAATAGATGATAAAATAGTTTTAAAACCTGGTCAAGACCTTAGAGACTTGAATTATAATCGTGGTAACTTTCTCGTAAAGTATTACTTTTACAGAAGAGAAGGTGGAGCGGATGAAGTTGTTTTAACTAAAACCATCGAAGGAGTTTCGGGTGTTATCTATTCGGGTGAACCAACACTTACAGGTCAACCAGCAGGATTATTCTACATAGAAGATGGTAAGGCATACGAGGGTGAAGAACCTACTGATAATCCACAAGAATTAAACATAACAGAATATAAGTTTTTCATCGATGAGATTTCTACCTCTCGAACAGAAGTTAGAATAGCACCACAGAATATTTCGAATCATAGATATCAAAAACAATTTGAAAATTTATATAAATCTGAAAAAATTTATAGGTCAATTAAGGATAATTATCCAGATAATTTTGATGACCTACCACCTGCTGTACAAGATGAAATACTTACACAAAATCCTGAATTGACTGCTGAAGGTGGAGATATTAAGTTTGATAACCCACAACAAGAAAATGAAAGTGCATTAGAATTATCTATGCCCAATAGATTATCAATGGATGGTGGATTTAGACAAGAGATGAAAGATGGATATCTCGTGGTAAAGGATGTGTATACATTGGACTCACAAAACATACCTGATGCAATACCAAATGAGGATTGGGAAGCAGAACTTCCTATACCTGAAGCCTATATAGAGGTTATTAATTTAGGAGATGTAGAGGAAAGGAACAGAGTATCGAGTGATGATAATCCTGAAATCTTTCCAATGAGTGGTAGATTTATAGTTAAGGAAACTGCTACAAATAAATCACTAAGAGGTTTAGATGATATTTTTACACCAACTGATGGTACACAATATCATTTTGATTTTGGTTGTGGACACAACGAAACAACTAATGTACCATTTGCCAATCACACATACGATACAGAGGGTAGTTATAATATTACAGTAACAATCATGACTCCATCATTTACCTCGACCGTTACGGATATGTATACATTAGATTTAAATAATCCGGCACCATTAGAGGGTCCTGGAGAAAGAGGACCTGAACTGGACACATTTACTCCAGTACCAATGGGTGAGGTAAACGATAATGGTGAAGTTGTAGAACCTACAATATACAGAGCATTAAGTAGTGCACTTGATGGAAAAATTATAGGTTGGGACGGAACTGGTGAGTTTCAACCAATGGTCAATGTAGGTCAATGGGAAAGATATAACGCACCTGACCACCCAAGAGTGGCAACAACTACGGCAAGATGGTATGTACAAAGTGGATATAGAAGGTATGTGGGTGGTACTCATTTTGGTGGTTCAACGGCCGGTATAGAATTATTAAGAAAATTAAAACCAGGTTCACACGAACAACCAAAGGTTATGGATAGCAATAATCAAATGGTTGATGGTGAACCGATAGATTTATTAGTAACTGCAGAAATCATCAATGACCTACCTGTAGGACCTCCAATTACATTGGACACATTTGGTGGTAAGGTTGGAGAAAAACCATATGGAATGGGACAACCATTTTATCGAGGTATTCCGTTAGCTGATGCACCTGATTTAGGTGTGAGCGAGGGAGATTCTTATTTGTCTCCATTTGAACAAAATAATTTTGGACGACATTTTAGTGATGATCCTGATAGTCAATATCATAATAGATTTTACACAAAGGAATTTGGTAGTGGTAATGATGATAAATCACAAATAGGTCTTGATGAGGTATTGTACGAATCTTCAGGTGTAAGGATACAAGGTGTGAGAACCCATCAGTATAAGTTTCAATTCTCTACTGGTGATATAGGTGGATACATAATTGTGGCCCATTGGAATAAACATTTTGGAGATGGAGGTGAGGCAGGTGGATATGTATGGGCACCAAGATTTATTATAGACCCCACAAGTACAATCAATCAGAATTTTTTAAACAGCCGAGTTTTTAATTCAGATACCACTTCAGATTATGAAAGTAATGGATTTATCGTTGGGGATAAGACTTACAATCCATCAAATGATTACGATAGTAATACTTGGAGAGGAAGATTTATTGAAGATTTAACAAGAGAAGTCGAAGATGATAATAGGTATCCAAAATTAAGAACCGACCACCAACAAGCTTTATCAGAAACGGCTGGAAAACAGGTACGATTGATATTTAGAGGTTGGACACCACAAGATTTACTCGATGGTTACGGTCCTGGTATTAACTTTGGTAATTCAGGTGGTTATCAGCTTAATTCCATAGATGGTGATAATTTAGGTATGATAGATTCTCGTACTAATTTTTCAAAATTTGATAATGATGGAAACCTTATACAAATGGTATACGATTTAGAACCACAAGAACCTCAAAATGGTGAATCACCTGTTACATTTACTTTTTCATCTGATGGGTTGAGTCAATATAGTGAGGCACAATCAAAGATTGTACTTGAAAAGTTTGCTAACCAAATTGGTGTTACACTATCAATTACAAATCATAATGGAACAGTTACTTATGTAGAAACTGTTGGTGATGCAGCACAAACAATAGAATGGGAACATGGTTTTGCAAGTATGGAACAATACCAACAGACAATAGATGATAATGGTGGACAGTTTCCTTTTGTAATTAGGTGTAATATTACTGGAAATACAGAATTTGTAAGTTGGTTTAATGATGACGATTTTAATACTAGCCCGGTACAAGGATTATCACCATCAGAAGTTTTTAGTGAAAATGTAATAACTTGTGCAACAAGAGCAGATACAAGACGAAGTATACTTAAATTGGGTCCTAAAAATTCAACTTCAGTAGGTGTTGATGTTGCAATAGGTGAGGGTGAAGGATCACAACATCCTGATAATCAAGGAAATGGTGATTTGGGTCCAGGTAGTAATAATGTAAATGATTTTTGGGATTTAGATTATGGATTTTATTTAACTAAATCAATACTTGCAGGTGATACGGAAAGAGTATACCTTTCTCCTGGTTCAGGTCTTACCCTACAATCAATAGTTATAGAAGGTAGAGGAGAACAAATCAATAACACTGTTCAAGATGGTCAAGATTATTATTTAGATGTACCCGTTCTCGGTGGTGGTAGTTATCAAGAAGAAATTGTAGTAGAATATGAAGCAATATAATGAAGAATAAACGAATGATATATTGGGGTGGTAATCACCAAACAACAATCCCACAAATGGGTGCGTGTGGTGGTGGTGGTGATCCAAGTGGCGGTGGTGGAGCTGGTGGAGGAGCTAATGCTGCTGGTAGTGGTCAGGAGAAACCAAAGGACCCAAAAAATCTCGGTAAGTTTCCATCATTAGATGGAATGTTGGATGCATTAAAAGTAGCAGGGGCAGCTTTAGCAGTAGGAGCAGTTGTTGCTGGAGTTGTTAATGGGGCATCCGTTTTCTTTAAAAAGAATCGTGACCCGAAGAAAAAAGATGATAAAGATTTAATACCAAATTTACCCGACCTACCAAATATACCGAGTTTAAATACACCACCAAGTCCTGCTTTGGGTATGGAAGATACTGGATTTGATATCGTTACACCATTAGCAATGGATTCTTCTACATTAGGTTCTAATTTACAGGCATTTAATCAAGATGGAGAGGCCAGTGGGTTTACTGAAAACGGATTACCTAAGGCTGAATTTGTTGGACAACAGGCAGAGTATCCAAACGGTGATTTATATGTTTGGAAAGAACCACCTGGTATGTGGGTTAACTTTGGACAACAAACTCCAAGATATACAACCGAATTCCAATCAAGACAGAGAAAAACTACTACGGATTTTATTTCTAAAATTACATCAGTAGATGGTAGAGATAACATTAAGATAGAAAATAGTTGGTTAGAACTTGGTGAACAAGTTGGTAACATTGGAGAAATACCAGGACCTGACCAATTGTACAATGATTGGTACATCGTGTATGGTAGGAAGAAAAAAGATTTATACACTTATCTAAGGTTTAATGATGACCAACGCTCATTGATTGTAAACCATAAAGTAGATGATGTAAAGTACACAGAGTATCCACATTCACTTGTTTATAAACTATACGAACCATTACCTCCTGAAATAGAACAAGGTGATTTGGTTTATGTGGTGAAAGAAATGACTCCACCTATTGAAGAAAGAGTTCAACTATATGATTTTGTTGATGAGTCTATTTCAGATGTAGTTTTAAGAAATCCAAAATGGGATGATCCTTCCGTAGCAGATTCTTGGTTTAATGAGACCAACACAAAGTATAAATCAGAACAAGATATATTAACTGATAATCTTGATATCAAAAGAATCATAGAAGATAATATAATAAGTGGAAGTTTGGATAAGAATAGTGTTAAATTGACAGGTACAGACTTTAGACAATTTAAAAATTTTGTAAAATTTAGTTCCGTTGAAGATAGATTAAAAAACTTTAAATATAAGTTACAGAGAATAGAGTTATTCGAAAGTCAGAGTACAAATCTAAGTGGTATATCTGGTTCGTTAACCTATTCTTATACGGGTTCACTTAGTGATAAGGTTAGAAAAATTAAAAATGAGTTTACTCCATTTGAACATTATATGTATTTTGAATCATCATCGTATGTATCGAGTTCACTTGGTGTATTTCATGACAATGCGTGGCCTGTAAAAAGTGGAACTGGTACATTATTAAATCCATATGTTCCTTATGCAGTTACAGAATCAAAGGCAGTAACTTGGTATGATAATCAAATCCTAAGTGCATCTAAGTATGATAGAGAAAATGGAGATAGATTTTTAGTTAATATTCCTGCACATATCCGTGATGATGGGGCCAATACTCCATTCCTTACTTTTATAAACATGACGGGTGAACATTTTGATAAGATATGGAACTATATAAATCAAATACCACAGATATACGATAGGAGAACCTCGTTAGATGAAGGATTATCGAAAGATTTAATTTATCAAGTTGGTAGGTCATTTGGATTTCATCTAAATGATGGAAACGATATGGTGGACTTACCAAGATTTGTTGCTGGAGTAGAAGTAACGGGTTCAGATAGTTCATATTCAACTTATTCAACTACACCAGAAAAGGATATAACAAGAGAAATTTGGAAAAGAATACTTTCTAATATGCCATTTTTCTTGAAAACAAAAGGTACGGTTCGTTCTCTTAAAGGTTTGATAAGTTGTTATGGTATACCATCAAGTATTTTAAGGGTTAGGGAATATGGAGGTCCTGATGTACTATCAGATAGTGAATTGAATCCTGAAAATAGAGGATTGGAATCCTATATGGTATCTCGTAAGTTTACTCGGGCATTAGATTTTGAAGGTGCACAATCCGTATCCACGACTTGGGTAAATGATACCAATAGTAGTAGAAAACCAGATACAATAGAATTTAGATTTAAAACATCTACGGGAAGTAATCAAACTTTATTTCAAGTAGATGATGAATTTGCAATTAGGTTGAAAGATAATGGTTCAACAGATAATAGAGGACAAGTATCATTTGTACTTAGTGGTGGTGTATCGGATGCTGACTTAGAAATTGTTTCTTCCGAGTTACCCGTATATGATGGTGAATATTATTCTGTAATGTTAACAAGGACAAGTGCAAGTTCTCATATTCACAATTTAAGAAAATCCTCACCTGGTCAATTAGGAAGTGATTCTACTGCACAAAATATAACATATGCATTAACGGTAGGAAAATATGATAGCGGTCTGAAAAGAATTATTTATAAATCTTATTCGAGTGCATCAGTTGATGGTACGGTTAGTTCATCATGGAATAGTTCATATGCCGGAAACGGAAGTAATGTTAGAATTGGTGGATTAAACTCTACATTTGGTAGTCAATTTAAGGGTAGTATGATGGAGTTTCGTTATTGGAATACTGCTCTTAATAGTGCTTCATTTGATAATCATGTAGCATCTCCAAAATCTTTTGATGGTAATCATGCATCTGCTTCTTGGACAGACTTAGTGTTGAGATATAGTTTTGATGATAATAAAGATTTGAGTAGTGATACAAGTATCCGTGATACAAGTGCTGACCAATCCTATACAGCAGCAGGAACTGCAGTTGGATATGGTGCTGTATCTACTCCACATTTTAGTTTTACTATCGATGAACAAAGAGCAAGAGTTCCAAATGTAGGACCTTCAAGAAGAATAGATAATAAGGTAAGAACAGAAGAAAATAAACTTACATTTGGTGGATTGAGTCCACATAAAAGGTCTGAATTAAGTGCATATGATTTGTCACCATTGGATAGTAATAAAGTGGGTGTATACTTTTCACCAACGGATGTGGTAAATGAAGATATTATCTTCTCGGTTGCCAACTTAGATTTTGACCAATATATTGGGGATCCAAGAGACAAGTATAAATTAAGATACAGACAACTCGATAGTGTTGCAACTACATATTGGCAAAAATATAATGGACCTAATAATTTTTGGGATTATTTAAGATTGTTAAAATTTTATGATAAATCTATTTTTGACCAACTAAGAAGGTTGACTCCTGCAAGAGCAAATACAAGATTTGGTGTTTTAATAGAACCTAATATTTTTGAAAGGTCTAAACAAGTAATTGGTGCACCACCTAATATATCCGATAGAGTTTTTAGGGGTACTATTAGTGATTTTCCATACTCTGGTAGTTCAAATTATATAACATATACTGGTTCTATTGATGATATTATATTATCGGGAACAGGTTCATATGATACTTATACTGGTTCATTGGATGTAATGACTATATTTTCACAGAGTGCCAATTTTCCTACATATACATCTTCCATATCTATTAACTCACAAATATCTGAAAGTGCTAAATATTTAACTTATACCGGTTCTGCCTCAAATGAAATTTTCTTAGAACATAGTATTTATAATTTATCAGAAAAATATGGAACTGAGGGAACAAACTTTACATTGAAGAGGGGTGGACCTGAAAAATTATTTAGTGAGGCACTTCAACCAAATATAACGGGTTCAATAATATCGGAGCATAATTACGAAAGAAGATTTTTTTATACTACGGAGGCAAGTGCATCCAAAAATAATTACTTTTCATCATCATTTGTAAGAAGTGATTTACAGTCCATTTTTAGGAATACACAAATGGATAGAGTAGCATATGTTGGTTCAGTACAGACAAAGAAAACAACAATTGATGGTTTAGATCCAGTTGTTGTTAAATTGACCAACCCAACAACACTAATTACAAAGGAAGGTGGAGAATCTAAGTTAGATACTGTTTAAAAAATGATTAAAAATTAACTTTGAGTATATTTATAGTTGAACAGTTTTAATTCAATAATTATAAAAGTCCAAAGTGAAACAAATCCATAAGGAGAATATGTATGGGATTTCTGAATAATACATCAATCACGGTAGATGCCATTTTAACTAAAAAAGGTCGTGAGTTACTAGCGAGAGGTAGAAATGAATTTCAAGTTACGAAATTTGCATTAGCAGACGATGAAGTCGATTACCGTTTATGGGATACCTCGCATCCCAATGGAACAAACTATTATGGGGCAGTCATTGAGAATATGCCTTTATTAGAACCTGTTCCAGATGAAACACAAGCTTTAAAATACAAGTTAGTTTCTCTACCAAAAGAAACTATTAAATTACCAATATTAGAAATTGGTTTACCATCTTTGAGTTTTGGTAATGGTGCAGCAGGAAATAATCCAGGAACAATTGTTTCACCTGGAACTGCAAACTCAACAGATGCAGAACTTGGATATACATTTATAATACATGACACAAGTGTGGCAACACTCGGTGAGGTAACAGCAGCACCCGGACAGACAGCACCATTAGTACCTGCCGTCATAAGTGCAGATGACCAATTAACATCACAAGAAAAAGTAGGATTGACTTGTAGAATAGTACCTGCTATGTTTACTACTCCAAACAGAAAAAGAACCAATCTTACAATAGTTGGTAATCAGACTGGAGCAACAAAAACAATAACCATAAGTGTTAATAAAACTGTTATTGGAACATCAGCCACAACATCATCATAATAGGAGCAAATAATGGCACTACAAGGAGTATATAAATTATTTAACGAAGATACAGATGTTGTAAGAAACATTAAGGGTATCGTATCATCAGGTATCTGGAGTGGGGGTAGTGGTACATTGACTTCATTTTTTACGCAATCTGCTCAAAGTTCTTCTAATGGTCAATACTATTTAGATGTTTATAAAACAAACCCACAAACAGATAGTGAGGCCGAAGTCCAATTTAGTGTAGCATATGCACATTATCACGGAAGTGGTTCAAAAGGTACAAAAGGTGCGGCAACTGGAAATCGAGCATCAGCTGGACTTTACGCACAACTTAGTAATTTAATTTTAGAACCTAATGTAGACAAATTTACTTTTGCAGGTGGAAGTTCTTCTGAAGAGTCAGTTTACGCAGTTTCTTTTAAAAGAGCAAGAATGAAAGAAAAAGTAGATCCTGGTAATTGGGAATTACACATAAGTGGTTCATCAAATGCTAGTGGTAATTCTAAAGGATTTGTAAAATTAATTGATGATAGTAATTCAACAACAAATGCAGCAACTGGAATTGGTGGTAGAGTATTTAATGTTGTAAGTGGTTCAATATCAAGTGGTACTGCAGTTGTTAATACTGTAGCATCATCACAGACTGGTGGAGGATATGGTTTATTTTATCCTGATTTAGGATTGATTCTTTTGAATGAACCTGTATTAACTGCATCAAGTTCTTTGGGTACAGTTAAAACTTCAAATACTGATGGATATAATCATGGTAAATTATTTACAGCAATTAAAGGTGGGATAAAATTTCAAGCAAGAAGAGAAGAAAGATTATCCTCTACTCATTTTTTCTGTAGAGCAGGTAATAAAGAATTTAATTTTAGTAATAATCCAACTTTCTTCACTGCTTCGACTGGTGATTTCACACAGGCAACTTTCTTTAAAGATCCGAAAACATTTATAACGACTATCGGATTGTATAATAATTCCAATGAATTGTTAGCAGTAGCAAAGTTAAGTAAACCAGTTCTTAAATCTTATTCGAGAGAAGCATTAATCAAAGTTAAACTTGATTTCTAAACCATAGGGGGAGGGTATGTTAAGAGATGTCCACCCATCTGATGTTTCTATAGAGCCATTTAAAACTTTTAAGAAATTCACATTTAATAATAACGATAGTGGTAGTGGAGTTTTCGCTTTAAGGGCAACAAGTGGCAGTTTTAGAGCATTTGATACGGGTTCCGCAGCATCACAGAGTATAGGTCAGTTCAATCAAGTATCGTATAGTATAAAGTTACCTAAATCCACTTGGTATAGTGGTGGTACTTTTTATGATATTGTTACTCATCATAGTTTAAAACAATTGTACTATGATAGATACGATTATAATCCATATCAGACACACGGTTCTTCTAATCTAAACAAACACCAAAGAGTTTTACATAATAATGCATCCTTAATTTCTGTTCCACAACAATTTTTTGGTGAAAAAATTAAACCTAAATCAGTTAAAGTATTAGATGATTCCAAAGATTTTACATTAGATATACGAGATGACGGACAAGGTAACTTATATGATTATGCATTTTCATCAAGTTACTCTGATTTTCGTTCATCGGGTTCATTTGGTACTATCCAACCTGCAAATAGTTCAAGTGGAGTTATAGGGAATGTATTTTATCAACACGGATTAATAGTCATGACAAGTACAGGTTCTCGGTACTTAAATGCATTTCTTGGTAGTGGAAATGATGGGTTTTCCGTTACACATAGGGCTACTCATACGATATATCAACACGAATATACAGTAACTTCAAAGGCTGGTATGCACAACACTACTAAAAATATAAGTGCAACATTAGGAAGAAGTGGCAGTTTTGCTATCGGTGAAGGTGTGAATCCAAGAAAAGTATTTCCTATGCCAGGTGATGCTTCAGTAACTAAATCATTCTATGAAGCAACTCAATTTTTACAAAATGAATTCACAAGTTCTAATTTTTCACCATACATTACAACCATTGGGTTGTATAATGATTTTGGTGATTGTTTGGCTATAGCAAGAACATCTAAACCAATCAGAAACGATGATGAAATGGATATGAGCTTTGTAGTCAGATTTGATGTTTAATTAGTAAAGGTTATATTTATTGTTGTATAATATCGCTAACGGGAGAAAACAGATGTTAAAGAGAATTATAATAGGCCTATTAATGGTCTCATCTTTGTTTGGACAAAGTTTGCTTGGAAACTTTTTCAAGTATTCAACGGCATATGCTAGTTTCAGTTTAAATGCACCACGATATCAAGACGATAGATTTGCCATAGTCGGTGGTTTATCTACTGGTGATTTAGTAGTAGAGAGAACAGACAGAAACTTAAAACCTGATTTTCAAACATCATTTGGTTTGAGAAAAGTAGGTAGATTTCAGTACGAACCAAAACGAGGTGTTAAGGGTGCTGGTAAAGGTGGAACTTGGTACGATGGTTCAGAACAAAATGCAAACGAAAGTGCTACATTTGGTCCAGTCAAAGGTTGGGAATATTTAATAAAATTTTCAGAAGGTCGTCAATGGGGTAATGATTATGTGAATCAAGAGTTTTGGTTGAGATACATTGGTGATTATGTAATGGCCAAAGTTGGTATGACCGAATTAGGATTAGAAGATATTCACTATACACACGGTGATTTAAGATTACACCTTACACCAGAAGCCTTAGGTAATAAATTTCATGTATCCGTTGGTGTAAAACATAGAAATCATCCTGTATATGGATTTGATGCTATGGTATTGGATACGACTTGGTACAGAGGTCAATGGTGGCAATTTGCTGAAAAGGCTTTTGGTATTGATGATAATATGTGGTATGATGAATCTATGTTGGAAGGATATGATGAAAATGGTAATCCAATTTGGACTCATGATGAATTATTAGAATATGTAAATGGTGAATGGGTGCCGATTGAAGGAGATGGTCCTTTTTGGAATGGTCAAGGTGAATATTGGGGACATGATTGGTTATGGAGAGATGCTGATGGTAGGATATTTGCCTACACAGATAGAGAATATTTTGTATACCACTTTCCTAATATGTTAGAAGAATATATTGGTGGGGTTAAGAAAAACTTAGGCAATCAAAACGAAACATCATTAGTATTGGGTGTGGATTTTTACCATTATGGTGACAATTGGTGGTTACATACTTGGGGTAATTGGTTACCTGTACATTATGGTCATGACCTATATGCTTACCATAACGCAGCACATTATCAAGACCATTTAACATTAAAAGGTAAACCACACGAGTTTAAATTTAAAGATGCTATGTGGCATGATTGGAATGATTACGACATGGGTGCAATATTTGGAGTAAAGGTTCGAGATAATCTTGGAGTTTTTGCTGAAGGAAGATATTTGTATTATTGGGAAAGACCAGCATACGATATCAAGTTAGGGGTAAATTATCAGTTTATGGGATTCTAAAATGAAAAAGTTACTTATTGGATTATTACTAACAACATCACTATTTGGAGAAACTGAGTTTTGGAAATTCTTCAAATATTCTACAGCTTATGCTGGATTTAATTTATCATCTCCTAAGTGGGAAGATGATAGATACATATTAGTTGATGATGGTATGTGGGGAAATATATATCTGCCTGTTCCTGAAATTGAAAAGGAAGAAAGAAATTACGAGCCTGATTTTGATATTTCATTAGGTATAAGAAAGATAGGTAGATTTCAATATGAACCAAAACGAGGTGTTAAAAATGCAGGAGTTGGTGGTGATTGGTACAAGGGTGACGAGACAAACTTTAATGAATCCGCAACTATCGGTAGAGTTACTGGTTGGGAATACTTACTAAAATATTCAACCAATCGTAGATGGGATGAAAAATTTGTTTCACAAGAATACTATTTAAGATATCTCGGAAATAACTTTATAGCAAAAGTAAAATATTTGGATTTGGAATTAGAGGATTTGACCTATTTTGAAAATGAACTCCGATTTAGAAAACAATTTGATTTACCAAATGCCAATTTAAATATTTCTGTCGGTGTGAGTAATCGTAATCATCCTGTTTATGGATTCGCACCACAGGCAATAGATAGTGTTTGGTACACAACACCGTGGTATGCATTTGCTAATGAACAGTTTGGTTTTGAATGGAAAATGTATACCGTAGGATATACCGAAGAAGGGTGGCCTATTTGGGAAATTATGTATGATGATGAAACCGGTGAGGAAATAGCATTAGGTGGAACAGATTTTAGATGGTTTGATGAGAATGGTAATCAAGTAACATTGACCAACAATGAATTTTATTCCTACCATTATCCAAGATTATTAGAATCTTGGTTCGAGGAAAAGGCAAAAGAATTAGGTAATCAAAGTGAAATATCACTATCACTTGGTTTGGATTATTATAAATATACCGAAAAATTTTGGGTTCATGCTTGGGGTAGTTTGTACCCTGTTCATTATGGGTTTGATAAATACTCTTATCATAACGCAGTAAGTTTTCAAGACCATTTAGATGAAGAGTTAGACCCAAGAGATTTTAAATTTGAAGATACTGGTGTAGGTCAATGGTTTGATTATGACTTAGGTGCTATTATCGGATTTAAGTTACAAGACAATTTAGGATTCTATACAGAAGGTAAATATCTTAATTATTGGGAAAGGCCTTCTTATGAGTTAAAAGTCGGATTAAATTATCAAATATTAGGAATGTAAAGGAAATATTATGAAACACGAGGAAATATACAATATAGTAAGAATGATTTGTGGTTCACTACTAATGGTAGGAATGTTTATGCTACCAAGTTGTGAAGATAATGAGGTCGTTGAAGAAGTATTAGAACCATCAATGGAAATGTGGGTAAATGGTGATCCAATAGACCCGTTTACTTACTATGGTTCTATAACAACATTTGGACAGAAGAAACTTGGTGAAGATGGTAAGATTAAAAAACTACTTGTTTTTCACTTTCAAAGAGAAGTTGGTAGGGTATTACCTGAATTAGAACACTATGCTACTATATGGTATGATAAAGATGCAATAGATGATAATAATTTAATAGATGAAGGTTTGTACTTAAATTACGGAGTCGAGGATACCGTTTATAGAGATAAAACAATAGACTTAGAAATTATAGGTAGTTTTGATTATACAAATTTTGGTCAAGCAGAAATAACAGAAGTTAGAGATAATAAAATCTCAGGTGTGGTCAATGGTCAATTCTATAATCCATATAGGGATGAATTACAAATAGCATTATTGGTTTTTGAGAACATTGAAATAGGAATGGATCCAGAAGGAACATTCTACAACGGTGAATAATGAATGAGTGATGGAGTTAGATTAGGACAATTGTTATGTGATGCTGATATCATCACAAAACGACAACTAAGTAAGGCCTTACAAGAACAGGTCAAGGGTAGAAAGGGCACAATTGGAGAGATACTCGTTGAAATGGGATTTTGTAGTTTTGATGATATCACCGATACCTTAATGAATTCCACAGAGGATACGAAGAAACACGAGGAAAAACACGAAGAGATTCATAAAGAACCTATAGTTCCCCCACCTACTGAACCTGAACCCGAACCCGAACCTAAGAAAAAAGAACCAATTGAGTTATCAGAGGATAAGGTTTTAGATACTAAGTTTACCCTATCAATACAAACAATGATAGCAGCTGGAACAGGTCTTGCCTCATTAATTGGTATGTGGTACACATTACAAGGTGAGATAGAGGAAGCAAAAGAATTACCAAAAATCAATATAGAAGAAATTTTTACGGATGAATATCCGTCCAAACCTGATGGTCACAACTGGCCAAGGTCTTATGAACAATATAAAAACCAAGTTGGTGGTCTACAAGAAGATATGGATGCCGTCTATGATATGTTAGACGAGTACGAAGAACTCATAAAAGAATTGAGAAAAGACATCAAAGACCTTGAACGAAGAAAAAGGGATAAATAGGAGTTTGTTATGAAATATGTATTAGGGCTATTATTATTTCTATCTATTGCATTCTCACAGGGTGTAAATGATAAGAATTTTAAAGAGAAAATAAATGGTGGTGTGGTCGTAGCCGTCTTTACTTCTGAATGGCAAGAACAAGATTTAGACGAAAAAATAATTAAAGGTGTTGAAGGTTATCAAGATTGTGAAATTATTTATGTAGAAAGTGAACAAGCCAAAAAAGTAATTAAGAAACTAAGATTTAGAAATTTTCCATCAATTGCCCTATTCTTTGATGGAAGTAAAAAGGAAACTTGGAAGGCCGATATGGATGGTGAGGTTGATTGTTCTGCTAAGGACATCAAAGGTGCTATTGATGATATGTTAGCCGAAGATGTTTTTTAATGGATGGATTTAGCAACTTTAGCCGGACATTTAGCATTTGGACTCATAGCCTTTTCTTTTTTGGTCAAGGACATCTTGTGGTTACGGGTTGTATCTATATTAGCCAGTCTATTCTCGGTATTTTATAATTACTTTATACTAGTCGAACCCATGTGGTTGGCAATCAATTGGAACATTGTATTTGTTCTTGTAAACATCTATCACATAGCAATCATTATTTATGAAAAACGACCTGTTCATATGGACGATAAGAATAATGAGTTATACGAAACCTTATTCAAAGAATTAACACCAGTAGAGTATTTAAAAATCAGTAAGGCTGCAATTTGGAAAACATTCAAATCAGGTGAAGTTATAACACGACAAGAACATCTTGTGCCAGATTTAGTATTAATTTACAACGGAACGATAGATGTTTCTGTTGGAGGTAAAAAGGTAGCCGTACTAAAAGATGGACAATTTGTTGGAGAGATGTCTTTCCTTACAGAGAAATCAGCAACTGCAACTTGTATAGTAAAACATGAGGCAGAATGTTTAGTATGGAAACAAAGAGAGTTTAAAGAATTATTAAAGAGAAACCCATCATTATATTTTTCACTACAAACTTTATTAAGTGCACAAGTATCGAGTAACTTAGTAAGCAGTAGTAAAAAGTAATGATTAACATATTTATATACGGAAAAATAAATGCCAAGTAAATCAGCCAAATTAAGAAAACAGACTCGTTTGAAAAAGAACAAGGAGTTAAAGGAAAAAGGTCGTACAAGAAAACAATACCAAAAATGGTTGAAAAAACAACAAGGAGAAGGTAATGGGGTTACTAAGTACAATCGCCAAAGGAGCAGGTAGTTTATTAGGTGGTGATACGATTAAAGATGTAGGTAATATTATTGATGACCTACACACTTCTGGTGAAGAAAAGGCAGAGGCCAAACAGAAGATAGAAGAACTTTTAGCACAGGCTGAACAAGCAGCCCAAGCTCAAGTATCTGCACGATGGGAGGCAGATTTAAAACATGGTAGTTGGTTAAGTAAAAATATCAGACCAATTACCTTAATATTTTTGACAGCAGTGTTTGTAATACTGAGTGTATTTGACGGAAATTTGGGTGATTTTACGATAGGAGCAGGTTATGTACCTGTATATCAAACATTACTAATGACCGTATACGCAGCATATTTCGCTGGTAGGTCAATTGAAAAAGTTAAAAAAGTAACGAAATAAAGGAGAAGGATTATGAACAGTGTATTATTAAAATTAATGGCAGACCATTTGTTTAGTGAGGAAACCAAACGAGAAGTCGTCAAAAAATTAAATGAGAATGTTGACATCCCAATTATTAGCGAATCTACTGAGGAAAAAATCATAGAAGCGTTATGGGAATCTGTTGAAGATGCTTTGAAAGAAGTTCTCTTCAAAGAAGAAAAATAAGGAAGTATAATGGCAGAGGTAAAAAAGAAACTTGATACACCTGATATGCATATTCAGGATCAAAAACACGAAATCAATACAGAATTGATTGGTATAATAAAATTTAGACAAAACAAAAAATGGCTAATCAGTATCGCTGTTGTATCATTGTTTTCGTTGATATTAGGACTTATGATTTACTTTATGAGCAGTGGTGTTGATGTGATGGGTGGATGGAAAGAGATTCTACTACTTATGTTAGGTGGATTTGTTGGTTCATTTGCCAAAGTAATTGACTTTTGGTTCAACAACGCCGAAGATGATGTAAAATTATTAGAACATGCAGATGATTAAAGA
>Ga0163179_10000559_pt1 | contig 26740 bp, 8 predicted proteins | sample AtlANTMetagenome_FD_109643 | JGI IMG/M metagenome (GOLD analysis project Ga0163179, IMG submission 109643) | Marine eukaryotic phytoplankton communities from the Atlantic Ocean - Atlantic ANT 2 Metagenome | ecosystem: Environmental > Aquatic > Marine > Oceanic | place: North Atlantic Ocean...
GATGGTAATGAAAAGGAGATCACTGCTGGTTGGTATTGTACTGAAGATGGTAAGACTACCTCAGTTGCACACTGGTTAGAAGAAGATGACTTCAGATCTAATGGTGGAGTGATGAATCACGAAACTATTGAGACTATGGATAGAAGAAAGAAGCCTTTTACTGTAGACTATACTGGTTTTGGTTGGGTAATGATTAAGAATGGTGTATTTGAAAGTCTTGAATACCCTTGGTTTGCTCCTAAGATGCAAGTCTTTGAATCAGGTGCAGTACAAGATATGTGTGGAGAAGATGTATCATTCTGCTTAGATGCCAAAGAGAAAGGATATGAGATCTGGTGTGATCCTCGTATACGTGTAGGGCATGAAAAGACAAGGATAATATAGGGAACGACCTCTCCCCCAAAAACTCTCTCTATAAGCACCTTTAACGAGGTGCTTTTTTCATGCTAAATAGTCACTAAATAAGTTAAAATTTCCTTTTTAATGCCATCTCCACGGATAAGTAAGGGTTTTAGGGACTTGAGTATGTCACTTGAGGTAAATCCTATTAATTTAGACCTAATAACCATCAAAAATGAAACTGCTATTGCACGTTCCATAAGAAACTTGGTGTTTACTACTCCTGGTGAACGGTTTTTTAATCCAGACTTGGGTTCAAGAATCAAAGAAACTCTTTTTGAGAACATAGATTCTAGAACTTCTGCTGTACTTAAAGAAGAAATCACAACAACCATCCGAAATTATGAACCCAGAGTGGAATTGAGGAAGGTAGACTGCATTCCTGACTATAGCAACAACGCATATGACGTAAAAATTACGTATGACATTGTAGGAATTGACGTTTTACCACAACAATTAGAATTCGCACTACAGCCAACACGCTAATGGCACTAGTAAACTTTACAAATCTAGATTTTGACCAAATAAAAGTCTCTTTAAGAGATTATTTACGGTCAAATAGCAATTTTACGGACTATGACTTTGAAGGTTCTAACCTTTCAAGCATAATTGACGTTCTTGCATACAATACTTACATATCCTCATACAATGCTAACATGGTTAGTAATGAGGTTTTCATTGATAGTGCAACATTAAGAGAAAATGTTGTTGCATTAGCACGTAATATTGGTTATGTTCCTCGTTCTAGGACTGCTGCAAAGGCAATTATATCATTTTATGTCGATACAACAGGGTTTTCCACAAAACCTATTACATTAACACTTAAAAAAGGTGTAGTTTGTACTGCTAGTGAAGTATTTGGGACTGAAAGTTATGCATTTGCTATACCTGCAGACGTTACAGTACCAGTAGATAATAATGGATTTGCTAATTTTATAGATGTTGTGGTTTATGAAGGTACATATTTAACTGCAAATTTCATAATAGACTCTGAGAATCCCTCTCCACCTAAAAGGTTCATTTTAAATAATAATCATATTGATACATCTACACTTAGAGTAGAAGTTAGAGATACTCAAGCAAGTACATCTTCTAAAAAATACCTTCTTTCCGATAGTTTATTTGAAGTTACGTCTACTTCTCGTGTATTTTTCATTCAAGAGGTCGAAGATGAAAGATATGAGTTAATTTTTGGTGATGGAGTGTTTGGAGAAAAGTTAAAAACTTTAAATTACATAGAAACTTCATATATTAAGACAAATGGTGAGTCTGGAAACGGAATTTCTTCGTTTTTATTCAATGGACGCATCGTAGACAACAATAATAACCTTGTAAGTAACGGAATTTCACTTCTTAGTACTACACAACCGTCTGAAGGGGGTAAAGAAATAGAATCAATCGATTCTATCAAGAGTTATGCTCCTAGAATCTACTCTACTCAAAATAGAGCAGTGACTGCTTCTGATTATGAAGCACTTATACCTAAAATTTACCCAGAAACTCAATCTGTATCTGTTTTTGGTGGTGAAGAATTGGAACCACCTCAATATGGAAAGGTTTTTATCACAATTAAACCATTTTATGGTCCTTTTGTTCCCAATTCAGTCAAAGATAACTTAAAAAATAAGTTAAGAGGTTATTCTGTAGCAGGAATAGTCCCAGAAATCCTCGATCTCAAGTATCTCTACGTTGAGACTGACATAACTGCCTATTATAATGCAAATTTAGCACCTAGTGCTGATTTTGTAAAGACACTTATCTCAAATAACATCACTGATTATGCAGAATCGAGTGAAATGAACAAATATGGGGCAAAATTCAAGTATAGTAAGTTCCAAACTCTTATTGATAATAGTCATCAGTCTGTAACTTCTAATATTACGACTGTGGCAATGAGAAGAGACATGAGAGCAAGGTTAAATCAAGTCGGTGAGTATGAAATTTGCTTCGGAAACCCATTTTATATTAAAAATGCCAATTCTTACAACATTAAATCTTCAGGATTTAAGGTTTATGGTTTAAGTGATACTCTTTATATTAGTGATGTTCCAAATGCTGATATGCATAAAGGATCTTTGTTCTTATTTAAGTTAAATTCTCAAACTCAACCTTCTATTGTAAGAAGAAACATTGGAACAATTGATTATCATAAAGGTGAGGTCATGATCGATCCTATTAATATAACAAGTACATCCAAATCCATCCAAGGACAACCAATAGTTGAAATATCAGTTTGTCCTCGTTCAAATGATGTTATTGGATTACAGGATCTTTATTTACAACTAGATATTAATAGTAGTACGTTAAATATGTTAACGGATGATATTTCTTCAGGATCTAATCCTTCAGGAACATTATATAAATCTACACCAAGCTATATGAATGGCAATTTAGCAAGAATTTCTCCTGGTGACGGTATTGATATAACATCTTTACCAACATATAGTGTTTTAGGAGATTCTACAGCATCCACACCCTCGTACTAACCAATATAAATGGCCGATACTAGAGTCAAGATTAGTTCAGTTGTATCAAATCAACTGCCAGATTATGTAAAAGAAGATTACCCACTTGTTGGGCAATTTTTGAGTGAATATTATAAATCTATGGAAAGTCAGGGTCTGACTTTAGATCTTTTTAAGAATATTGACAAATATATCAAAATTGATGAATTAACAAATCTTGTAGACTCTACTACATTGACTTCTGATGTTGATTATGTTGACGATACTATTTCTGTTGACTCTACAAGTGGATTTCCAGAGTCTTATGGATTAATTAAGATTAATTCCGAAATTATTACATATAGTGGTATAACAACTAATACCTTTACTGGATGCTCTAGAGGATTTAGTGGAATTACTTCTTTTAGAAATCCTAATAGTCCTGATGAGTTAGTTTTCAACCAATCTGAAATATCTACACATTCTTTAGGAGATTCGGTTGGTAATTTAAGTATTCTTTTCTTAAAACAATTTTTCTCAAAAGTAAAATCTCAAATTACACCAGGATTTGAAGAAAGAGAGTTAGATACGGATGTAGATCAAAGAATTTTTATAAAACAGTCAAAAGACTTCTATACATCAAAAGGAACGGATGAATCTTTTGAAATTTTGTTCCGTGCGTTATATGGTGTTGATGTAGAAGTAATAAAACCAAGAGATTATCTTTTTGCGCCTTCAGATGCTCAATATCGAGTTTCTAAAGATTTAGTTGTTGAAGCACTAGAAGGTAATCCCGAAAATTTAGTAAATAGAACACTTTTCCAAGATTATAATGAGGGTGTTATTAAAGGTGCTAGAGGATCCGTAAGTGAAGTACAAAAAATACATCGTAATGAGAAAGATTACTATGTTATTAGTTTAGATTATGATTATGATAAAGATATTGAAGTAAGAGGATCTATATTCGGTCATTTTTCTATCCATCCTACTACAAAAGTAGTTACTCCTGTTTCTATAGGTTCTACTGTAATTGATGTTGATTCTACAGTAGGATTTAACACTTCTGGAACATTAGTTACAAAACATTCAGATGGAATCAGTACAAAAATAACTTATAATTCTAAGTCTCTTACTCAGTTCTATGGTTGTTCTGGAGTTACCAAAAATATTGATGCCAAACAAAATTTAAGAGTTGATGAATATGCATATGGATATGTTGGTGTAGGAACATCAAATTTATGCAAAGTTAGAATAACTGGTGTTACATCAAAATTAAATACTCGTGGATTACCTTCAGTTGAAGTTGGTGATGTTATTGAACCACAAGGATTGGGTATAGGGGTTACTAACGAAGCTGCAAATAATTGGTTCTTTAATATTGCTACAGTCTATAATATAAAATCTTTAAATTTATTAAATGCGTCTAACTCTACTTATAATGTTGTAACTTATGATAAGCACAATTTTGTGTTGGGTGATAAAGCTAATATCAAAACAACAGATGGTGTAAATCTAGTATGTAATATAACTTCTATTATTACTGATTATCAATTTACAATTAATGATCAAGGTATCTTAGATGTAAACAGATATTATACTATTGGAAAAATATTATCTAAAGCAAATGTAGAAGATTATCCTGAGTTAATCCATCAAAGCACTAATGTCGAAAACATTTATACTAAAGAAAGTTCATTATATTTAAGTTCACCTTCTTTACCATCATATCTTAATGAACCATTGGATACTACTGATAGATCAGTAGATCTTACAGGAATTTTTAATGGAGAAAATATAGAAATTCTTGATACACAAGGAGTAGGAGTTGCTCATGGTTTATATACTGGAGATTCTATAACCTATAAACCTGGTGAAGGAACAAATAAATTAAACATTACTGAAGGTGTATATTTTGCTAAAAAAATTAGTAGAAGTGTATTTAAGATTGCTAAAAGTAGATCTAATATCTACAGTGGTAAATTTATTACAGTAACAGGAAATGTAACTGCTAATAAGTTTGAATTAACAAAATTTGCAAACCAAAGACTAAAATCCCAACAACTTATTAGAAGATTAGTAAATCCTATTACTTCTTCAATTAAAAGTGAAACGAAAGTAGGACAAACAGGAATTTTAATTAATGGTGTTGAAATATCAAATTACAAATCAAATGATTCTATATTTTATGGTCCTATTGAAGAAGTATCTGTTGTTAGTGGGGGAAATGATTATGATGTAATAAATCCTCCTATTTTAACTATTACTGATTCTGTGGGAGCAGGATGTTCTGCTTTTTGTTCTGTTGAGGGTTCTTTAAAGAGAATTGAAATCTTAGATGGTGGATTTGATTATACTGATGAACCTATTATTACTATTACAGGTGGTAGTGGTAAAGGAGCAAAGGCAAGTGCTAAATTAGTTTCTACAGAACACTCTGTTGAATTTAATTCAGTACAAAATGCTGGATTAGTAAATTTATCTAATAATACAGTTGCATTTTCAACTTTCCATAAATTTAGAGATGGTGAGAGTGTTATATACCAACCAAATGGAGAGACTGCTGTAGGGGGTCTCACAACGTCTGCAGCATACCATGTTTCCGTCAAAGATGCATTTACCATATCACTACATAACACCCTTCCTGCTGCCACTTCGGGCATATCTAGTGTTATCTTAACATCTTATGGAACAGGTAATCAGAATTTTAAATCTACTAATAGTAAGAAAGTCATTAAGTCTATTAGTATCGGTAGTTCTGGATCTGGATATACTAATCAAAGAACTACAACAAATATATCAGGTATTAATACATCTAGCAATATAATAACTATTAATAATCATGGATATAATAGTGGAGAAACAATTTTATATACTCCTAAAGGAATTGCTGTAGAAGGTTTAACAAACACAAATTATATTGTATCGAAGATTAGTGATCATTCATTTAGATTATCAGAAGTTGGAATTGGATCTACTGCACCTGATTTCTACCATAATAACGATAAGTTTGTTGATTTAGTATCTGTTGGTTCTGGTACTCATGAATTTAATTATCCACCAATTTCAATAAAGGTAGAAGGAACTATAGGAGTATCTACATTAACTGGTCAAGATTTCAATGCTGTTATTCAACCAATTTTTAGAGGTCATATTAAATCTGTATTTGTTGAAAATGGTGGATTGGGATATGGATCTTCTGATATATTAAATTATAATAGGCAACCAGTCTTTACTTTAAAAACTGGATCTTCTGCTCAATTAAAACCAATTATTTCAAATGGTAAAATATCTGAAGTTCTAGTTCTAAGTTCTGGTTCAGGATATAATACTCCACCAACTTTAGAAATTAGAGGATCTGGTAAAGGTGCTGTTTTAACTCCAGTATTAAATGCTGGTGTTATTGAATCAGTTAAAGTTGTTAGTAATGGACTTGGATATAATGCAAAAGATACTACTGTTATCGTAACTGCTTCTGGATTAGAATCTCAATTTGAATCAAGATCGAAACAATGGATTTTTAATTCTTTTGAAAGATTGGTTAATGGTGAACATATATCAAAGGATGATGGATTTCTTACAGAAGGTATTAATTCAGATTTTGAAATTGAATACACTCATTTGTATTGTCCACGTAAATTAAGAAGATCTGTTTATTCTAAACAAGTTATTGATGGTAGTCCATCCAATTTTGTTGATCTTTCTCTTGAAAATGATGTAGAGGAAGATTCTGCCTATCATTCTCCAATTTTGGGTTGGGCATATGATGGAAATCCCATATATGGTCCTTATGCATATCAGACTCCTACTGGTGGATCTATTAAGATTATGAAGTCTGGATACACTACAGGTGTGGTATCATATAGACCCAATCCATTTGACGAAGCTGGAGGTCGTTTATATCCAGATGGGTCTTTTGTTGAAGATTATCAATATACTGCAAGTGGTGATTTAGATGAACATAATGGAAGATATGGTATAACTCCAGATTTTCCAAACGGAACTTATGCATATTTTGCTACTGTAGATTCTGACTCTATTGATTCTCTAAAAGCTTTTAAAAATTATAGAAGACCTCAGTTTCCATATTTTATAGGAAATACCTTCAAATCAAATCCAATTGAATTTAACTTTGACAGATATTCAAATCAAAAGGATTTGGATATTAATGATGGAAAATATTTAAGAAATACTACACCCTATGGATTTTTAGATGGAAATACTACTTATGATTATTTGATAGATCCATCACATGAGCATAAACAAAAAACTATTGTTACATCAACTTCTGAAGGAAAAGTAGAAGCTATAGGAATAGTTACAGGAGGATTTGATTATGCTGTAAATGATAATGCAATATTTGATAATGTTGGATCTGGTGGAGCTGGAGCTATTGCAAGAGTTGCTGCAGTTTCAGGAAAAGAAATTCATTCTATAAATGTTGCTAGTACTCGTATATCTAATGTTGAATTTGCTCCTTATAATCAATTTGGAGCAGTTATAGGATATTCAACACTTCCTCATGGACTTAAGAATAAAGATTTTGCTACTATTAGTGGGTTATCTACTAATGCTTATCTTAGAAATAATAATATAACTCAGATAGGAATAAACACTAGTAGATTTATATTAGCAAATGAAATTGGTGATGTAACTGCAACTGGTATTACAACTTATTTTCCTATTGCTAGTGGTCAATTATTTTTCCCATATGTTAGAGAAAATGATATTCTTGGTATTGGAACAGAAAAAGTTAAAGTCTTAAAAGTAGATAGTGATCAAAGTAGAATTAGGGTTCTTAGGGGTGCTGAAGGAACAGCAAGTCCAGCACATCCAACTTATTCTAGACTAAATCAAAATCCTAGAAATTTTGTTTTCATTGAAGAAAATAATCAGATTGTTGATTCCAATTATCAGTTGAACAATGAAGTATATTTTAACCCAATAGAAACTTTAGGTATAGGAACTGCACCTTCTAACGTTGGTGGTGGACACACTGTAACAATATCAGATCCAGGAATTGGAGCTAGTCAAGTAACACTTTTTAGAACTAATATGTTCATTCCTAATCATGGATTGAACACAGGTGATGAGATTATATACAATGCAAATGGAGGATCACCTATTGGTGTTCAAACCTTTAGATCTGATGGGATAGCAGCAGGACAGCCATTTACTTTATCTAATAATCAAAAATTATATGCAGTCAGAATGACTGACTCAGTGCTTGGTATTTCTACTTTTAGAGTTGGTTTGTCTACTCTAGGTTATTACCAATCTCAGGATGGTGATAATTCTAAAGAACCATTAATGCTTACTGGTATTGGTACTGGAACATACCATAGTTTTACAACAAATTACCCAAATGTAATCTCAGGTGAAGTTGTTCAAATTGATGCTACTGTAGCAACAGCTTCTACTCATGGTATGAACATTAATGATCGTGTTCTGATTGATGCTTCACTTGGTTTTACTACTACAATAACAGTTGCTTATAATGATTATAATAGAAGATTGGTAATTAATCCAAAGAACTTTGTTTCTAGTAATGTATCAGTATTGAAAAATACAATTACTATAACCAATCATGGAATGTCTAGTGGTGATAAAGTTATTCATACTGCTAGTACTTCTTCTGGTGGTCTTAAAGACAATCAAATTTATTTTGTATCAGTTATTGATAAAAATACTATAAGTCTTTGCAATGATCATTACGAATCTATAAAATTTAATTCTGCTGTTGTAGATATCACAAGTGCTTCAGCAGGAACTATAAGTCCAATTAATCCTGCGATTTATGTTAGAGCGAATCAAACTGTTTACTTTGATTTATCAGATTCTTCTTTAGCATTCCAAAAAAGTGGTGTAAATTATCCTGCTTTTGATTTTAATCTTTATTATGATAATGAATGTACAAATATTTACAGTAATACAACTAATAATGCAAAATTCAATGTTACTAAGTCAGGAACAGTAGGAGTTACTGCTGATGCTAATTTAAGTTTTCAAATTACAAAAGCAACTTCTAGAAAGTTATATTATGGTATGGATCCAATAAATCTTGATTTATCTGCAGATGTTAAAAAAGAAATAATAAAGGATTTTGAAAATGTACGAGATGCGAAGGCATTAACAACTAAAAATAGTATTTTCAATCAAAATTTTAATATTTCTGGAATTGGATCTACTACTTTCAGTTTTAATTTATTTAATGAACCTGAAAAATCTCTTTATACTCCAGAAGATGGTAAATTTACCTATATGACTTCTTCAAGAACTGCTCGTGGACCTATAGGTTTAGTAGCAGTTAAAAAGGGTGGTGTTGGATATAATAAACTTCCTGGTATCGATGGGGTAAAGACTTTAGGGGTAACTACTTCAAAGGGATATGGGGCAGTTTTACAACCCAATAGTACTTCTATTGGTCAGATTAAGAGTGTAGATATTCAGGATATTGGATATGAATATTCTGTAGATAAAACATTACAACCTAAAGCTTTATTACCTCAGTTAATATCTGTAGATTCTTTCTACTCGTTGCAACATGTTGGAGTTACTTCAGTTGGTAGTTATTATACTACTGCACCAGATTTAGTTGTTTTGCACGGAAATACCAAATTGCCAGTAGATGAAGTAGTTTTAGAATATACTTTAGGAAATTCTCATGTAGGAATTGTAAAAAATACAACTTCATTAAGCAAAGATGTTCCTAATATTATTCCAGTTAATAATTCCAATGGAATTCTAATTGATTCTATGGATTATAATCTAGGGACTAAAGATGTAACTGTGACTATAGGTGCAAGCTTTAGTAATCCTTCTGATTATCCATTTGCAGTAGGTGAAAGTGTTTTAATTGAGAATGTTAGTGTTGGTGTTGGAACAACAGGTAAAGGATACAATTCAAAAAATTATAGTTACAAACGATTTAAGATAACTGCTACAGATCCTAATATTGGTGGAAACTTAGGAACTATAACTTATAGTTTACAGGATTCGATTTTTGGTGGAGATATTCCTGGTAATTTTGATGCTGCTAATTCTTCGGGAAGAGTAATACCCGAAAAATGGTTCCCTATATTTGGGATAGAAATGACATCTAATAATTTTGAGAAAGGAGAAATAATTACGTCAAAATCAGCATCTGGAACTGTTCAATCTTGGAATGGAAAATCTGGATCTTTAAAAGTATCTTCTCCAAGATTATTTAATGTTGGTGAAATATTAATTGGAGAATCTTCAAAAACTGAAGGTATCGTAAATGAAAGATTATCATATAATTCCCAATATGATATTGATGCTTCTTCTGTTGTTAAAAAAGGATGGAAACGTGAGACAGGTTTCTTAAATAACAACTTGCAAAGATTGCATGATAATAATTATTATCAATATTTCTCATATGCACTAAAATCAACTGTTCAGTTGGATAAATGGGATGAAGCTGTTTCTTCATTAAACCATACTGCTGGATTTAAGAAATTTAGTGATTTAATTGTTGAAAATGATATTACGCAAAATAATCAAAGTGTTGGTCTAGGAACAACTCAAATAGGTAGAGTTGATTCAATAGCACTTTTAGATTCAGTGATCGATATGAACACTGTTCCTGATTTTGATTTAGTGACGGAGAAAACTCTAAAAGTTGACGAAAATACTGTTGTTTCTGATGAAATTGTATTTAAAACTAAAATACTTCAAGATTATATTGAATCTATTGGTAATAGGGTCTTATCTATAGATGATGTAAGTGGAAACTTTAATGATTTGCCAAGAACTGATAGATTTGCTCCTGTAGATTTATTCCCACTAACTTCTGCAAGACATAAAAAATATATTGCATATATTCAAGATAATAGATTTGGTGATGAAAGACAAGTTTATATTATTTCTCTTTTACATAATAGTTCAACTGCGATGCTTAATCAGTATGGTGGAGTAGCTAGTTATGCTGATCTTGGAACTTTTGATTTTGATATTTTAGGTGATGAAGGAAGACTATTGTTCTTCCCCAAAAAGTATCGTGTAAATGATTATTTTGTAAGTACTTTAGCATTTAATATTGGAGATTCTGTTGCTGGAATAGGTTCTACTGCTTTTGGTGATATGGTTAATGTTGGTAGTGCTACTTCAACTGTTGGGTTGGGAGTTACTACTGCTGTAAACATTGTAGGAATAGCAAAATCTTACAGGTCTGCAAAAATAACTGTATCGGCAGCTGCAACTAATTCAGCATATCAATATTATGAAGTGGATGAGTTAACTATGGTTCATGATGGAACTAATGTTGAACTTATGGAGTATGGACAAGTATCTTCTGATATGCCAGCTAGTCCTTTAGGTTCTGCTGGAATTGGAACATATGGAGCAACTTTATCTGGCAATTATGTCAATATTAGTTTTACTCCTAATGCAGGTGTAACTACTGCAACAGGATATAATATTAATAGTTTAAAAATTGCAATCTCAGATACTGTTTCTTCTGGAGTAGGAACTCATGTATTTAATACTGGTATAATAGATTCTAAACAAACATCAATTGCTGCTTCTGGATCTCCTACAGAGCATGTCATCGCAGAATATTCAGATGCTTATAGAAGTGCTTATTATTTTGTAAGTGTTGAAGATACTACAGTAGGTCAATATCAAGCATCCGAAGTATTGGTTGTTAATGATTCAAGTGAAGTTTATCTTACTGAATACGGTGTTGTGCAGTCACAAGGAAACTTAGGTGATTTTGGTGGTAATATTACAGGTGCAGGAGTAAGACAATTAACATTTAAACCATTAGCAAGTAGAGATGTTCAAGTAAGAGTTCTTCAGTGTGCAGTGGGAACTGTAAATGATTCTGTTACTGATAATACAATCGACTTTACTAACGCATCTATTGATACAGGTGAAGGTGAGTATTATGGAACAGAAACTGATGTAAAACGTGCATTTGAACTTAACCACAAACAGTTGCCAATATTTAAGAGAAACTTCTTAGGTGCTACATCTAGTGTTGTTGATGTAACAAACAATAAGGTCTTTATACCAGATCATTATTTTGTGACTGGTGAACAATTAACATATGGTCATTTGGGTGCAGGTACAAGTCAGGCAATTAGTATTGCATCAGCAAATATTCCAGGTGTTGGAATTACTGATAAACTTCCATCAACTTTATATGCTATTAAATCTGATGATTCTAATTTAAAGTTTGCTGCTACTGCTGAAGGTGCATTAAAGTCTACACCCGAAGTTTTAGATATTACTTCTGTAGGAATAGGAACTTCTCATTCTTTGACTTCTAAAAATGCTAATAGTAAGGTCTTAATTAGTATTGATAATGTTATTCAAGCTCCATTAGTTGCCAGTGCTGTTACTACAAGTTTAAATGGTAATGTTGATTATAATATAGACAATATAACTCTTACTGGAATAACGTCTATATTTGGTGGAGATCTTCTGCAAATTGATGATGAAATAATGAGAGTTGATCAAGTAGGATTTGGTGCTACTAATAGATTGAGAGTTAAGAGACCTTGGATGGGAACCCAACTTTCAGCACACGATGCTGATGCTGTGGTAACTAAAATTAATGGAGGATATAATATTATTGGAAATCATATTAACTTCTATACTGCACCAAAAGGATTAACTCCAATAAGCACTACTGCTGCTTCTCCCGATGATATTTCTTGGACTGGAATAGCAACTCATTCCACCTTTAACGGAAGATCATTTATGAGATCTGGAGTGCCTGGTACTGCTGATGAACCATATTCTAAGAATTATATCTTTGATGATATATCTTCGGGATTTACTGGATATAGCACTGAATTTACTTTAAAATCTGGTGGATCAAATGTTGCTGGAATATCTTCGGATAATGCTATTATATTAATAAATCAAATTGCTCAAGGACCATCTAGACATAGTGATCCTATTGATGTTATAAGCAACTACACATTATCAGAAAATGCAGGTATTACCAGTATTCAATTTACTGGATCTGCTTCTTCAGTTACATCAGATCCAAATACCGCAACTGTTCCTGTTGGGGGAATCATTATATCCGTAGGATCTACTCAAGGTTTGGGATATCAACCTTTAGTTGCTGCAGGTGGTACTGCTATAGTTTCTGGACTGGGAACTATTAGTTCTATTTCTATTGGTAGCAGTGGTTCTGGATATAGATCAGGAATCCAAACAACAGTTAATGTTGGTGTTAAAACTTTAAGTATGGGTACGCCAAATATTGAATTTATTGGAACTGCTGCAGTTAGCAATGGCAATATTGTTAGTGTAGCTATTACTAATCCAGGTGCTGGATATACTACAACTAACCCACCAGAAGTCGTATTTGATCTTCCTTATTCTTATACAAATATTCCATTAGTCTTTAGTGGTAGTGGAAATGCAGGATTGGGAACAGAAGCAACAGTTGACATTGTTGTTGGTATGGCAGGTAGTGTTATAGACTTTGCTCTCAATAATCAAGGATCAGGTTATGGTCAGGAAAATATTTTAACCATAGGTGTTGGGGGAACAGTTGGAATTCCAACTGATTCTACTCTTGGAGCATCTTTCAAAGAATTTCAACTTACAGTTGAAAAAACTCAAACTAATACTTTTGCTGGTTGGACTTTAGGTGATTTCTTAGTTCTAGATGACTTTAGTAATTTGTTTGATGGAAATAGCAAAATATTTGCTATAAAATTAAATGGAGTTCAAAAAACTATTAAATCTAGAACTGGTTCTCCTGTAAAAGTTGAAGATACTTTATTAGTCTTTATTAATGATATCCTTCAAATTCCTGGTGATGGTTATGTCTTTGATGGAGGAAGTTTCTTAGAATTTACTGAAGCACCTAAAGTTGGTGATAAAGTAAAATTATTATTCTATCAAGGAACAGGTTCAGTTGACGTAAAAGACGTTGATATATTGGAGCAAATAAAAGTTGGAGATCTTGTTCAAATAACTGACGATACAATTCAATATAGAGAAGATGAAAGATTGGTCACTAAGATCAATGCTACTGATAGTATTGATACTAATACTTATGGTGGAAGAGGGATCAATGAAGATGAGACTTATGTTAGACCAATTACTTGGTCTAGACAAACAGAAGATAAATTTATTGATGGAGTTTCTGTAACTAAAGATAGACCTTTATATGAACCTTTGATTTATCCTACTACTAATTTGATTCAATCTGTTGGTTTAGGTTCTACAGTTGCATTTGTTGAGAATGTAAGAACTATTTTTGATAATAATAAAGAGAATCAAAGTAATAAAAATAGTATAAGAATCATCTCACAAGATTCTGTTGTCGCTGCTTCTGCTACTGCTGTTGTTTCTGGATTTGGAACTATTAGTTCTATTCAAATTTCTAATGCTGGAACAGGATATACTGGTGCTCCATCAGTAACTATTGGAAATCCTGTAAGTACTGCATCTAGTTTGAGAGCATCTGCTACATCCACTATTTCTGCTGGTGTAGTTAATTCAATTACTGTAACCACACCAGGTACTGGATATACTTCTTCCAATCCACCAGAAGTTTTAATAGCAGAACCTAAGACTTCTGGTTACATAGAAGAAATAACAAAAGTTTCATATAGTGGTGATTTTGGTGTAATTTCTGGAGTATCAACTACTACTGTTGGAGTAACTACTGGAATAGTATTTGATCTATTACTTCCTAGTGATTCTTTATTCAGAGATGTTGATGTTGTAGGAACTGCTATCACTGTAAGTGGTATACAGGCAGGATACTATTTTGTAGTATCTAACTCTAATATTGGTAACGGAGTTACTTCATTAAATAGTGCTGGTGCTGTGGTTGGTTCAGGAAGTAGTTTCTTGGATAATATATATGAAGTAGCATCGGTTTCTATTGCTCAAACCAATGCTGTTGCCATAGGACAAACTTATGTTGCGAAAGTTACAGTAAGTGTTCAAAATTATAATGGACTTACTGGTTTAGGTCATAGTGAAATATTCGGTGATTATTCTTGGGGTAGAATCTCCATAAATAATAGATCGAAAAACAAAGTATTTAATTCTTACAACAATGGTTTATTGGGTATCTCCACTTCACCAATTGTCGAAAGAGTGATACCTTTGAATTCTACTAATTATAACGAATAAATAACTAAAAAAATAGTAAACAATGTCCGCCATTATAACTGATCAGCTTAGAATATTGAATGCTAGGAATTTTATTTCTGGTGTGACTTCTACTACTAATTCTTATTATTCTTTTGTTGGTCTACCTAACCCAAATAATTATTCTTCTACGTGGGATTCAGATCCCCCTGCTCCTAAAGATAGTTTTGAGCAAGAAGATGACTATTGGGATACAATGGTTGCTTTGAAGAAGATTTCTCCCAGTGACGTTAGGCAAGTAGTTAGTAAAACTTCTTGGATTTCTGGTACAACATATGATATGTATAGAGGGGATATCAGTAGGACAAATACATCTCAACCATCAGGTTCAACTAATCTATATTCTGCTAATTATTATATTGTAAATGAAGATTTTAAAGTTTATATTTGCCTTCAGAATGGAACTGATCCTGAGAATCCAAGTGGAAGACCTTCACTAGATGAACCAGCATTTACTGATTTAGAACCAAGATCTGCTGGTGATAGTGGTGATGGTTATATTTGGAAATATCTTTATACTATTAAACCAAGTGATATTGTAAAATTTGATTCTACTAATTTTATGCCAGTTCCAATAGACTGGGATACTAATACTTCTGATGCATCGGTTAGAAATCATGCATCCACTAGTGGTGAATTAAAAATAGTTACAGTTGTCAATAGGGGAGTTGGTTTAGGAACTGCTAATAGAACTTACACTAGAGTTCCTATTTACGGTGATGGTGAAGGTGCTGAATGTACAGTTGTTGTTAACAATGACTCTAAAGTAGATACAGTTACTATTTCTAAGGGTGGATCAGGATATACTTATGGAACTGTAGATTTAGCAGGTGGTAGTGTTCCGACAGGAAGTACTTCTCCTATATTCAATGTTATTATACCACCTGAAGGTGGACATGGTTCTGATATATATCGTGAATTGGGGGCAAATAAAGTCTTAGTTTATTCTAGAGTTGAAAATGATACAGAAAATCCTGATTTTGTTACTGGTAATCAAATAGCAAGAGTTGGTATAGTTGAAAATCCTAAATCTTTTGGATCTGTTTCAAATTTAAATTTAGATAAGGCTAGTGCAGCTTATGCATTAAAATTAGTTGGTTCTGGATATAGTACTGCAACATTTAATCCAGATAGTTTTGTCACCCAAACAGTTGGGTTAGGATCTACTGCTGTAGGAAGAGTAATTTCTTATGATAAGAATACTGGAGTATTAAAGTATTGGCAAGATAAAAGTCTTGTTGGATTCAATAGTGATGGTTCATTAAAAACTGATCCTACATATGGGTTTGAATTGCACAGGTTTACAGCAACACCTGCTGCTACTGGAACTATAACCATCTATGGTGGTAGTACCAATTTAGGTATTGATACTGGTTATACTGGTTATACTACCTCAATAAATAATAGAACATATAACCTTGGTCAGTCATTCTCCTTCGGAGTGGCTAATCCAGAAGTTAAAAAATACTCTGGAAATGTAATATATGTTGACAATAGACCTGCTATCACTAGGTCTTTAAATCAAAAAGAAGATATCAAAGTAATTTTGCAATTCTAAAGAATCATGCCCCAGGAAACTAATCTCAACGTCGCTCCTTACTTTGACGATTATAGTCCATCGGACAATTATTATAAGGTTTTATTTAAACCTGGATTTCCTGTACAGGCTAGAGAATTAACTGGCTTACAGTCAATTCTTCAAAATCAAATTGAACGGTTTGGAAACCATATTTTTAAAGATGGTAGTTCAGTAACTGGTGGTGGATTAAAATATAATAATGCATATCCTGCGGTTAGGATCAATACGGAATATTCTGGAGTAGCACTTACTGCATATCTTAATGATTTATTAGAAGCAAGAGTAGTTGGAAGTAAGTCAGGTGTAAGGGCAAAAATAAAAGCATATCTTAACTTAAATGCTTTTCCTGGTGAACCATATACTTTATTTGTGGAGTATTTGGATCCTTCTATTGATGGAGAAAGGGCAGTATTTTTGGCATCAGAAACTCTTTTAATTGAACGACAAATATCTAATAAAAATGTTATTATTCAAGAAGGAGAAGGTGTTGCTACAACAACTGCAATTGCACCAACTTCTTTCGGATCTGGATGTGTTTTATCAAAGGGTGTTTATTTTGTAAGAGGACATTTTATTGATATTCCAGAACAATCAATTATATTAGAACCTTATAGCACTACTCCAACGTACAAAATTGGATTAGAAGTTTTAGAAGAAGTTATAAACTCAGATATTGATAAAGATTTAACTGATAATGCATCTTCATTCAATAATTATACTGCGCCTGGTGCAGATAGATTAAAAATAAGAGCAATTTTAACTAAAAAGAATGTAAATTCCACTCAGGCGGATAATTTTATAGAGTTGATGGAAGTTAGAGAAGGAGTTATTGCTTCTCAAAAAATTAATCCTGATTATAATAAACTAGAAGAAGAATTTGCCAGAAGAACATTTGATGAGTCTGGTGATTATTATGTTATTCCATTTAATGTTCAACCCAAAGAGACTTTAAATAATTACAAAGGAAATAAAGGTATATTTAATTCTGATCAATTAACATACAATAATAGTGTTCCAGCAGAAAATCTTGCAACATATAAGATTTCTCCAGGTAAAGCATATGTCAAAGGTTATGAGGTAAATATACCAACAAACCAGTTTCTTGATTTTCAAAAACCAAGAACTCAAAAATTATTAAAAGATCAGAGTGTAAATTATTACACTGGTCCAACTTTTGCTTTAAATAGAGTTAATGGATCTCCTAAGATAGGTATAGGAACTGATTATACTATTAGTTTAAGAGATAGCAGGATTGGTGTAACTTCTACAACTGCTGCAGGTAATGAAATAGGATTAGCAAGAGTTTATGATTTTGCTTTAGAATCTGGATCATATGATGCTATAAATCCCAATCTTAATACATGGGATATTGCTTTATATGATATCCAACCATACACATATCTAGAACTTAATACTCCAACAACTTTAGCTCTTCCGCAGCATGTTAAAGGAAAATCAAGTGGAGCTACTGGTTATTTAAGATTTGATGTCAATACTGGCACAGCAATGACAGCATATAATGTGAATGGAAAATTCATACAAGGTGAACAATTAGTTTTTAATGGGATTGAGAGTGGGAATATTCTTGGAGTAACAACTGCATATACCTCTAGTGATGTTAGATCATTATATGGAACAGTTGGAACTGCTAATACATTTAATGCTGACGTAAAACAAAGTGTTCATTCTACTTTTGGCACAGTTAATATTACAGGTGTTAGTGGTGGAGTTTCTACTGTTACAAGTACAGATGCTACTAAGTTCTTTACTGGTATAGCAACTGTTGGAAATATTGTAGAGTTTCAATATTCAGGATTAGCTGATCCACTATCTCCAGCATATGCACAAGTTGCTTCTGTATCCCAACATTCATTGGTTATTACTCCTGTTACAAGCGTAACTGGAATCAATAACGGTGTATTGCCACCTGCAGATACTGAAACCTTTTTTAATATATTAGGATCAAAATTTGAATTTTCTACTGATAATACATTATACACTGCTCTTCCTAAAGATAAAGTAGCAAGTGTAGATTTAACTAATGCAAATCTTGTCATAAGAAAACAATTTGATGTTACAATTACTGATGGTTCTACAAATTCAATACCCAGTGGAAGTGCTAATGAAACATTTTTACCATATGATGAAGAAAAATATTGTTTAGTAAGAACTGATGGAAGCACAGAATCTTTAAGTACTGATAAATTTTCATTTACTAATGGATCTCAAACATTAACAATTAACGGTTTGTCTGGAATTGGTCCTGCAAAATTAATTGCTACTCTTAGAAAGATCAATGTTAAAGAAAAGATTAAGACAAAAAAGAAAATTAATATACTTTCTATAGATTCTTCTAAGTATTCAGCTTCTGGTACAGGACAAGCAACATTAAATGATGGACTTACATTTGGTTCTGTTTATGGAACTAGAGTTCAGGATGAAGAAATTTCATTGGGAGTTCCTGATGTAACTAAAATTTATGGTGTTTTTGAGTCTTCTAATGCAAATGATGTAACTTTTCCTCGTCTTACTTTAATTTCTATTAATAGTGATAGTGCTAAGACTGGAGATTTGTTGGAGGGTGAAGAATTTATAGGTAAATCTAGTAAGTTTGTTGGTGTTTATATTGGAAAAGTTAACGATGGAACTGTTAATTACATTGCTTTGAATGACAAAAAACCAATTTCTGGAGAAGTTATAACCTTTAGAGAGTCTGGAATTACAGCAACAATTTCTGGTGTTTCTTTGGGGTCAGATAACATTACTGAAGAATTTAATTTTGATAATGGTCAAAGAAATACAATATATGATTATTCTAGACTAGTAAGAAAGGCAGCATATAAAGAACCTTCAAAGAAAATGAAGATAGTATTTGAGTCTGCATATTTCTTAACTTCTGATAATGGAGATATTACAACAGTAAATTCATATGATGACTTTAGTTATTGTAGTCTACCTACAGTCAATAATACAAAGGTATGTGAAATAGTTGATATTAGACCAAGAGTATCTGATTTTTCTGGTACTTCTAGATCACCATTTGAATTTTTAGGAAGAATATTTACTCAAGATGGAAATTCAGCATCAAATATTTTAGCATCAGATGAATCATTTATTTTAGATTATTCTTTCTATTTACCAAGGAGAGATAAAATTTTCCTTACTAAAGACGGTGTTTTCCAATTAGTTAAAGGTATTCCTGCAGAAACTCCAGAATTACCAAATGATATTAATGGTGCTTTATTAATTGCATCTGCATCAATTCCTGCATATCTTTGTAATGTATCAGAAATTAATTTAAATCTTTCTGATCATAAAAGATATAGAATGCGTGATATTAGAAATTTAGAAAGAAGAATCAAAAATCTAGAGTTTTATACTTCACTATCTCTTTTAGAAAGTTCTACTGCAAATTTACAAATTCAAGATACTGACGGTCTCAATAGATTTAAATCTGGATTTTTTGTTGATGATTTCTCTAATACTAGAACTCAATTAAAGAAGACTCTTGTAAAAAATAGTATTGATATTAGGAATTCTGAGTTAAGACCAGCTCCACATACAACAGAGCTTGATCTTGCTCTTGATCCATTAACTAATGGCATAAAGAGAAGTAATAGAGTCTTATCATTAAATTATAATGAATTAGTTGCTGTAACACAACCATATGCATCAAGAGTTGAAAATGTTACACCATATCTTGTTAATTACTATTCAGGAACCGTTCAATTAACACCATCATCTGACATTTGGACGGATGTTGTTCAATTGGAAGCTAGACAGGTTGAGGATGAAAATCTTACTTCAAGTGAAACCTCTTATGATGGTAGGGATGGATTTAGTCCTGTTATATGGGGAGCATGGGCTGAAATTTGGACAGGTGCAGATGCAACTACTCAAGTAAATACAGTTGATTTAGGATGGGGTGTTGAGGAGACTACAACCACTCTTATTAGCACTCCATATGGAGAAAAACGTAGAACAGGAACAAGAAGTCTTGTTAAGGAAACATTTGATACTACATCTCAAGGTTCTACTGTAATAGGTACTTCTTTAATTTCTTATTTGAGATCTAGGAATATTAGATTCCGTGCTTCTAAATTAAAACCCATGACAAGACTTTATGCTTTCATGGATAGTGAAGATTTGAGTAGTTATATTATTCCAAAACTTCTACAGATTTCTATGGTATCTGGAACATTTGAAAAAGGTGAAACGGTTGAAGGAACTGATGCTGATGGTAACGTACAGATAAAATTTAAAATTAATCAATCAAACCATAAGCATGGTAACGGTCTTGCACCATCGGATACTTATATTTTAAGTCCTTATGATAGATCAATTACTATTCCTCAAGAATATTCATCAACTTCTTCTATTTTGAATGTTGATACATTGAGTCTTGCTGATAAGACAACTGGCGATTTTCATGGTTATGTTACAACTGGATTAAGATTGGTAGGTCAAACTTCAAATGCTGAAGCAACTGTATCAGATGTAAGACTCTTTAGTGATAGTATTGGTTCTGTTATGGGATGTGTTTTTATTCCAAATCCTAATATAGATTCTAATCCTCAATTTGAATGTGGAATGAAAGTCTTTAGACTTACAAGTCATAAAAATAATAGTCAAGTTCCAGGTAACGTTCTTACAGATGCTACAACAGAATTTGAATCTAAAGGTACACTAAGCAAAGAACAGGAAACTATTCTTACAACCAGAAACATTCATACTGAAACTCAAACTCAAGTAGAAAGTCATGCTATAAGAGGAACTCAAACTTCAACAACTAGTACCGCAAGGTCTAATACTAATATTGGTGGATCTTATCAACCTGGTGAAGTAATTGTTAAAGGAGTTAATAATTTGGATTGGGATGATGTTATTGTATTGGATAATAATGGAAATCCTGTATATGATGATACGACTGGAACAGTAACTACAGTTGATGGTGGTGGTGCTCAGATTGTAATTACAACAGTCGATATGAGTGATCCTGATATAGCTGGTCAATCTAATAATGTATCTGTATCACAGATAGTAGATACATATTATGATCAAGATTCTGATGCTAATACTGGTGTACAAGTTTACACACCTATAACCCCAGAAGAATTGGGACATTATGATTACTCAGGTGCAACTAACCCAAATAACCCAACATTAACTGTGAATGATGGTGTTGCATCAATGGTTACAACCAGTATTGCTGATTCCGCAAGTTCAGGTGGAGTAAGTCAGGAAGAACATATCGAAAACATTGTTGGTGGATTATATGTTACTCACTTGGGAAGAATTCCCGATTCTCAAGGTCAGGCATATTGGGTAGATGATATTGTAAGTTTGACTGAAGGTGGTATGAGTTTGGATGATGCAATTGCACAAACTGAAAACGCATTTTCATCTCATCCAGATGTTGTGTCAACTGGTACTGTTGCAAGTGCTGCAGCTGGTCTTCCTTCAGGAACAACAATATCATCTCTTGTTGTTGCAGACTCTTCATTAATACAATATGGTGGTCCATCTGGTATTAATTACACTGACTCTGCTATTAGTGGTGAGTATACTGGATCAACTGATTGGGATAGTCAAGAGATACAAAATCATAGTATTAAAAATCAAATTGCTAACCAAGTTATTGGTGCAACTGCAACTTGGAATGATGAAACAGGTCAATTAGAGGCCGCAGATGTTTTGGGTGATGCTCTAAATGGTGCTTGGTCTCAAGTTGCCCAAGGAAAGCAAACAATTGATGAAGCAGTAGCAGATTTATTAGCAGTTGCTGCAAATCCTAATGTTGGAACCACTGCAGCTTCTATTTGTGCTGATGACCCACTCGCACAATCATTCTTTGTAACTCAGGAAGAAGGTATCTTTGTTACAAGTATAGATGTTTACTTTGGAAGTAAGGATGAAACTTTACCAGTAGTTGTTCAGTTACGTCCAATGCAACTTGGATTACCTACACAGCAAATTTATCCTTTCTCTGAAGTAGTAGTTGATCCACAGTATGTTTATGTTTCTGATGATGCTTCAGTTGCTACACGAATAACATTTGATGGTCCTGTTTATTTGGCTGGTGGTCAATATCATTCTGTTGTTTTATTATCGGCAAGTAATAATTATACAGCATGGATATCAAGAATGGGTGAGACAGATATTACTTCTGCAAATAGACCAGAATCTGATCAAATTATTATTTCTGAACAACCATTATTAGGATCATTATTCAAGTCTCAAAATGGTGCAACTTGGAATCCAAGTCAATATGAAGATCTTAAATTTACTCTTTATAAAGCAGTATTCTCTCCATTTACAGGAAGTGTTAACTTTAACAATCCAGCATTAAATGTAGGAATAGAACAAATTCCAGCACTTACTAAAAATGCTTTTGAAATTGATTCAAATAAAATTAGAGTAGGTTTAGGAACAACTGTAGTTCAATCTGATTTAACTGTTGGTAATACTATCAAGCAATTGGGAAGTAATGCGAGTGGTAATTATGTTGGATCTGCTGGTAGTGCTTTCGGTGTTATGTCCATTACTAACTCTGGTATTGGATATACAGGAAATCAAACTTATAATGGTGTTAGTTTAACTAATATAACTGGAACTGGTTCAAATGCAACTGCTAGTATTAGTATCCAAAATGGAGTTGCAATAGCAGCAACAATTGGTGCTGGTGGAACTGGTTATTCTATAGGTGACGTTGTTACTCCTACTCAAATTGGTAATAACAAGTTAGGAACTAATATGAGATTGTCTATTGGGGACATTCGTGGAGTTAATGAATTAATCATTGACAACGTACAGGGTTCATTTGTTACTGGTGTTGGTAAGACAATTCAATTTGTTAATAGTGCTGGTGTGACAAGTTCTCTTAATAGTGGTATTGGTGGTAATGTTTTACTATCTTCTGATCCTACAGTTCTTACTGATGGACTTCATATTAAAATTAATCAGCATAATCATGGAATGTATTCTACACAGAATATTGTAACAATTAAAGATGCTAAATCTGATATTCCAACAACTAAATTATCTTCTGATTATAGTTCTTCTGATACTGGAACTATTAATGTTTATGATGCTTCTGACTTTGGAACATTTGAAGGTGTTGCAGTTGGAGCAACAACTTTAGGATATGTTAGAGTTGGTAGGGAAATCTTCAGTTATTCTGGAACAACTTCCAATACTCTTACTGGAATTAGTAGTAGAGGAATAGATGGAACACAAGTGGTTAATCATTATCTTAATGATATTGTTGAAAAATATGAATTGAATGGTGTATCTCTATTGAGGATTAATACAACTCATAATCTTTCTGAAGCAACTGTTGCAAATCCTATTGGACTTGACTATTACACTATTAAGATTGATGCAACCAAAAATGGTTTGAATAGATCTACAAGTGAAAGTCTTCCACAACTTCACTTCAATGAAACGAAGTCAACTGGTGGTACTGGCATACTTCCTACAGAAAACATACCATTTGAAATTGTAAGTCCTATCGTTGAGAATATTACTCCTGTTGGAACTAACTTAACTGCTAAGATTAGAACTGTAAGTGGTAATAGTGTTGATGGAACAGAAGTTCCATTCCAAGATCAAGGGTTTGAAGATATTAGTTTGACATCTGATAACTTTATGGATTCTCCTAGAATAATTGCATCACGTATAAATGAGACTACATCATTAGCTGGACTTCCTAATAATAAGTCATTTACTCTTTCTTTAGATTTTACAACTAATAATCCAAATCTTTCACCAATAGTTGATTTGGATAGAATAGGTGTTATTCTGACATCAAATAGGGTTGATAATCCTATTCTTGATTATGCTTCTGATCCTAGAACATCCACTGTTATAGATGATCCAAATGCTTTTGTTTATGCATCTAAAGTTGTTACTTTAGAATCTCCAGCAACTTCGATTAAAATTTATATGACTGGGCATATAAATGTTTCTAGTGACATTAGAGCATTCTATGCTATTTCTAATGATCCTGAACAGGAATTGATTTATAATCCTTTCCCAGGTTACACTAATCTATTATCTTCAGGTCAAATTATAGATCCTTCTAAGAATAATGGATTACCAGATAAGGCACTTCCTAAGACTGATGTTATAGCATATACATCAGATCAGGTTGTATGGAAAGATTATGAGTTCACTATTGACAATCTTGCAAGTTTTAAATACTTTAGTATCAAACTTGTAGGAACATCTACAAATGCTGCTCAACCACCTAGAGTTAAAGATCTAAGGGTCATATCATTAGCATAACATGAAACACATTAATGTAAAAAATCATGCTGGATTAGTACGTGAAAAGGAGAGCACTGCCATCCTTAATGTTGACACCAATGAATATAATAAGTACATTTCTCAACGTCAAGCAAGACTAAAGAGTCACCAAAGAATTGAAGATGTTGAGAGTGATTTGGCTTCTTTAAAGGATGATATTAATGAAATCAAATTTCTACTGAAAGCACTAACAAATGGCTAAAAATACAATTACCTTTGATACTACTTCTGGAGTTGCTTATGGAGTTAATTTAACTCTCAATACTGGAGCAACATTTCAGAGTGATTATTCAGTTGTTAATCCTTCTGGAACTGCTTTTAATTTTACTGGTTGGTCAGGATCTTCTCAACTTGCTAAAAGTGTTGCTATTGGTTCTTCAATGCACGCTATAAAAACCTTTAATGTCGGTTTTACAAGTGCAGCATCAGGAGAATTTAATATATCTCTAGGTGCTACAGATACTACAGGAATTCCTGGTGGTAGATATGTATATAATGTTTTAGTAAGTTCTGGTACAACAACATACAATATTATATCAGGAAATGTGTTAGTTATTCCAGGTATATCATCAGCTCCCTAAATACAATTGAAGGAACTACTTATAGATAAATGGCGCAACCAAAGACACGAGGAGAGTTAATTGATTATTGTAAAAGAAAGCTTGGTGCGCCTGTTTTAGAAATAAATGTTGCCGATGAGCAAGTAGAAGATATTATAGATGATGCAGTGCAGTTCTTTCAAGAAAGGCATTTTGATGGTGTATACCAAACTTATATGAAGTATAAGGTTACACAAGATGATATTGATAGAGGAAAAGCAAGGGGTGGTGATAATAATCCAGTTGGAATTGTAACAACAACAGTCGATACAACAGTAGGTCTTACAACTCAATTTAATTTTGAGGAGAATAGTAATTACTTACCAATGCCTCCAGAAGTAATTGGTGTGACTAAGATATTCCATTTTGATGGGACTAATACTATCACTAACAATATGTTTAGTGTTAAGTATCAGATGTTCTTGAATGATATTTACTATTGGGGTTCTACTGAACTTTTATCATATGCAATGGTCAAAACATATCTACAGGATATTGAATTTTTACTTACAACTCAAAAACAAATACGATTTAATAAGAGACAAGATAGATTGTATATGGATATTGATTGGGGAAGTATGAGTGTTGGTGATTATATTATTATTGATTGTTTTAGATTATTGAATCCTTCAGAGTATCCTAAAGTATGGAATGACTCATTCTTGAAACCATATGCCACTGCTTTACTTAAAAAACAATGGGGTCAGAATCTCATTAAGTTTCAAGGTGTTAAATTACCTGGTGGAGTAGAGTTGAATGGTCGTGAGATATATGAAGATGCTGAAAAGGATTTAGAAAAGATAAAAGAAAATATGTCCAATACTTATGAACTTCCACCATTAGACATGATAGGTTAGTATAATGGTTCTTAATCCATATTTTCAACAAGGGGCTACAACTGAACAGAATTTAGTTCAGGATTTAGTAAACGAACAACTTCGTATGTATGGAGTTGAGGTTTATTATATCCCTAGAACCTATGTTACAAGCAAAACAGTACTAAAGGAGGTTATTGAGTCTAAGTTTGAAAATGCGATCCCTCTAGAGGCATACGTGGACTCCTACGATGGTTATGAGGGTCAAGGTGTATTGATGTCTAAGTTTGGAGTACAGGGATTGCATGACTTAGGATTGATAATATCTAAAGATAGGTTTGAAAGTTATATTACTCCATTGATAAAGAACATACCAAATATAAAATTAGCAACTAGACCAAAGGAAGGAGATCTAATTTGGTTCCCTCTTGGTGATAGGTTATTTGA